>Ga0306920_100000077_pt1 | contig 127495 bp, 115 predicted proteins | sample flu12Cox44000170_FD_204666 | JGI IMG/M metagenome (GOLD analysis project Ga0306920, IMG submission 204666) | Lab enrichment of tropical soil microbial communities from Luquillo Experimental Forest, Puerto Rico - flux4day.12C.oxic.44.000.170 (v2)... | ecosystem: Environmental > Terrestrial >...
GTTAGGCGCCACGCGACATGAAGCGAACGCTTCCTTGGGCCATCGTCGCGTTGTACCCGCTCATCGCTCTCGCCGCCCTCAATCTGCTGGGTGGAAGCTTTGAGGGCCAGTTTCCCGCACAACTCGCTGCTTCAACCCTGGGGGCGTTGGTCGTAGAGTATTGGTGGCCCTTTCTCATCGTGACCTACATCTGTGCGGTGGCATTTTTTCTTGTCAGCGTGCTTCGTAATCGCGCTGTGCCAGTGTGGTCCCGCATTCTGTGGGCGCTGGGAATGGTGTTTCTTGCAGTAATCGTCGTTCCGGCGTACTGGTGGAGGCATAGTGAACGCGGCGCGCACTGAACACATCACCGCCCTTTGGAGAGGCGTGGCGCCTAACCTCTCGCTCAAGCGGACCGCTCGCCGGCGGCGCAAACTACGCGCCGTCCGCTCGCGGCCGCTTAGCTTGGTTCGTTAGGTGTCAATGCGCATCCGCGTAGAGTACTTCGACCAAAATGAGAGTTTCGTGCATCTCCTGCCGATCGCGGGCACCGTCGAGCGCACGCCCGTCTCGTGCGATAGCAATCCTCGCTGGTACCTGCTCGCTCTGGATGCTGCGGTCGAATACAACGGCACGCGGTATTCTCATTTCCTCATCGCGTCGCGTTGGAAGGAGCACAACATCGAGGGAGCCGACCCAGTGTCGGTCTTTATTCTCCTCGTGCAGTCGCCCAATGAAGCGGTCGACGGCTTTTCGCACGAGAGCTTTCCATTCGTCGCTTGGGGTGTAGCGCATGTCATTGACACCTAACCTCTCGCTCAAGCGGACCGCTCGCCGGCGGCGGTAGCCAACGTCCGCTTCTGGGAAGGTTGTATGTCCGCTTTGGGTCGAAAGCGGACACGCGAATGTCCGCTTTCGGCGTTGATTTCAACTGGTCGATGCAACACCTCCTAGTATCTTGGCGACTAAGGAGGGTTGTGTATGTTGACCGCGAGGATGAGATTCACGCCGCAGCAGAAGGCGGAGCTTTGGGAGCGCTGGAGAAGTGGTCAGTGCATCGCTGACATAGCGCGTGCGCTGGAGCGCAGGAACAAGAGCGGGGTGTACCGGGTTCTGGCGCTCAGTGGTGGCATTAGCCCAGCGGCGCGCCGGCGGGCACCGCTGGCATTGCGCCTCGAGGAGCGCGAGGAGATCTCGCGTGGGGTAGCCGCGGGCCAATCGCTACGTGGCATCGCGCAGCGGCTGGGGCGAATGCCCTCCACGGTCAGTCGCGAGCTCAGGCGCAACGGTGGCTGCAGCGCCTACCGGGCGAGCGAGGCGGATACCAACGCCTGGGCGCGAGCACGGCGTCGTCGAGCGTTTTCATCCGCTGTAGATTCTCGTCTGCGCTCATTGGTCACCTCATATCATGGTTAGCACATCGTAGAGGATACCCCCCACACCGGCTATCGGCTGTGGTCACGAACTCCGCTAAATTGCGGCCGCCCTCTCACCCTGGCCAATAGCTGACGCCCACGCGAATCTCCGCTCTCGACCCAAAGCAGACATGCGCGCGACCGCAAATGAGGCCTGGCCACGTTTCTTGACCCTCGGCGGGCAACGGCGTAGCGTCTGCCCGAGTTCTGGACATCCATCGAGGGGAAGATGCTCCGGAAAGCGATTTTGGCGCTAAGCCTCGTCCTAGGCATTGGCGCGACAAGCCTTTCGCTCACTGCAGACGCCCAAGAGGCCAAGAGAGTTTATCGGGTCGGCGTGCTCTCGCCGTTCTCTGCTTCGTTTGGCCCTGGTCCTTCCTTTGATGCGTTTACAAAGACGTTCCGTGAGCTCGGTTACGTCGAGGGGCGCAACGTCGCCTTCGAGTATCGCTGGGCCGACGGAGATGCAAGCCGGCTTCCCGACCTTGCAGCCGAGCTTGCGCGCCTCCAAGTCGACGTCATCTTCTCAGCGTGGAGCACGCCCGCAGCAATTGCCGCCAAGAAGGCGACGACCAGTATCCCGATCGTCTTCGCCGGTGTGGGAGACGCTGTTGGCGTAGGTTTGGTGTCGAGTCTTGCCCATCCCGGCGGCAACCTTACAGGCTCGACGTTTATCACCGAAGAAACGATTGGGAAGCAGCTGCAGCTGCTACAGGAAATAGTCCCGACAATTTCCGGGATCGGGGTAGTAATCAATTCCCGCAATCCGGTTTATGGTCCGGTATTGAGAGCAAGCGAAACGCCAGCTCGAGCTTTGAACCTGAAGCTGGTTGTTGTTGGAGTGGAGCAGACCGACGACTTCGAGAGCGCTTTTCGAAAAGCGATACAGGCCCGTGTTGACGGCTTTGTAGTTCTACGAGATCCGCTGCTACTAATAAATCGAACGCAACTCTTGACGCTCGTTGCGAACAGTCGCCTGCCGGCGGTGTACGGAATGAGGGAGTTCGTGGACGGTGGTGGCCTTGTGTCTTATGGACCAGATCTCGCGGAGATGTACCGCCGAGCGGCGTACTTAATGGACAAGATCCTCAAGGGTGCCAGCCCTGCTGCCTTGCCTATCGAGCAACCCACTAGGTTCGAGCTGGTCATCAACCTGAAGACAGCAAAGGCGCTCGGGCTGACCATCCCACAAACGGTGCTGGCGCGTGCTGATGAGGTGATTCAGTAGGCAGTCTTTCCTTATTGGCCGCTTCCGACCCAAAGCGAACATTCGGCCTTCCCGAAAAGCGGACGTCATTGGCTGCGCCGGCGCGCGGTCCGCTTGAGCAAAGGGTTAGGCGGGCGGCAGGCTAAACGATAGGGCGTCACAAACTCGCGCCACAAGCCCGCGCCTCTCGCTCCAATACCGCGATGCGCGGCAGGATCTGCGCGTCGAGCGCATAGAGCGCGCGCGACTTCTCTTGTCCCGCAAGCGCTACCGCCCGTAGGCGCTGCGAGTCACGCGCCAGCGCGACGAGCGCTTCCGAGAAGGCATCGGCCTCCGGGGCGGCAACGATGAGCTCCTCGCCGGCGCGATACTCCGTGTTCAGTCCGAGCACGTCCGAAACGACCATGGCCACACCGCAGAGCGAAGCTTCGGCACACGCGCCGGTGGGAAACCCGTCGAAGTGCCCGGGATGTAGGACAAACGGAATGTTCGGGGATACGATGACATCCATTTCCCGATAGAACTCCCGCAGTTCTCGGGTCCTGAGCCTGTCGTGAAATGTCACGCTCTCGGCCAGTGCCTCGAGCGGCCAGTCCTCCGGGTTGAAATCTCCGACTACGTGCAGTCTCGTCTCGGGAATGGCTTTGACGAGGCGCCGTCCCGCGTCGATGAACACGGGGTACCCCTTGCTCCATCCGTGCTTCATGTATTTGCCTGCGACGAAGCAGACGTCGAAGGTTGCTTTGTCATCGCCGAACCAGGACCGCGGCGCGTCGGCTTCGGAAAAGTAGAGCGGATTGACGACGCATCCGAAAACGAGCGTAGAGGGCACGTTCGGATGGCGAGCGTGCATGTAGTCCGCGGTCAGCTTTTGCGTCACGATGACGTGCTTGAGGCACGGCGAGGCGCAGACCTGGTCGAGCTTGGCGTCGCATTCGGCGGCATTGATGCCGAACCCGCCGCCTGGATAAAGAGTAAATACGAACGGGATCTCCCGTTTATTGAGAAAGTCCAGAAAGCCATTTGCGTTGTTGACAAAGTTGAGATAGGCGAACGAAACCCGGATGCGCGAGTCGACCTTTGAAAATCGCTTCACTCGTGGCGCAAGTTGCGGGTACCGCCGTGAATACATGCGCCGATGCCAGTAGAACTCAGTTAGCGTCGAATGGACAGTCAGTCGGGGAAATTCCTCCAGGAGAGCGTTGTACTCCGCGATGCGGAACCCCGTGTTGAGGTTCGGAAAGAAATCGTCGAGGATGACCCACCCCTCATCCGGAGCCTGCGCATCGCGGCCGATGCGGTAGCTGATCTGATAGATACTCAACCAAGTAGATCATAAGGCATGACGCTGTCGGGCCGCTGACGAGAATGAATTCGCACTCACTTGTGCTCATCGCAACCGACGACTCGGCATGAGTCCGCTTCCGACCTAACGCGGACATCCCGTGAGAGAAGGCACGCAATGGACGACCTCCAGTCGGCGGCGTAGCATTTCGAAGCGCTTTTCGAATCGTTGAGGAGCATTAACATGCGTAAACAAAATCTGGGCCTCACTCTGGCGGAGGTGGTCATCCCCGCTGCTGTCATTGGTTTGGCCGTACTCGTGGTTGTCGTGGGTGAGGCTTGCAATGGCACATGTGCTGCTGTCCAATGCACCGAGTCTGCGCCTTGCACGATCAATGGCGCGAGCTACACGGCCGGATCGATCTGCGCATCCCCCGGCTCCGTGTGCGTAAAACACAGCTGGCCATTCGCCGACTGTCTGTGTGCTACCGTCATCGGTCAAGGTCAGCTACCGAGACCTAGTTGCTTTAAGTGACTTCCCGAATGATCCCAGATGACCTCTGATTCAATAAGACCCGCACTTGGGCGGTAGCTGACCTTCGCGTGTCCGCTTCCGACCCAAAGCGGACATGGGTGCGCCACGGAAGCCATTACTCAATGACTTGATCTGCGCGCAGTAGCAGTGACTGCTGGATCGTGACGCCGATCATCTTCGCCGCGTTCAAGTTAATAACAAGCTCGAACGTAGCTGGCTGTTCGACCGGCAGGTCGGCGGGCTTGGCGCCATGAAGAATCCTGTCAACGAAATACGCGGCGCGTCGGGCCACATCGCCTGAGTTCGCACCGTATGACATCAGGCCCCCGGCCTCTACGAAGTCGCGGTGCCAATAGATTCCCGGCAGCCGAAGCTTAAGAGCGACCTGCACCAACTGGGCCCGGTATCCGTAAGTAACAGGGCCAAGAGGAACGATGATGCCGGCCGAACCTTCCCTTTTTTCTCGCTCAAGCTGAGAACGGATACCTTCGGAACCTTTGATCTCGACGAACGATAGGCTGACCATCGCCTTTTGCGCTGAGGTCTGCAACTCACGGCGAATTTCGGGTCTCGGCACGCCAGGACTTCCGATCACAGCAAATCGGACCCCCGTTGGAAGAAGCTCATGTAGTAATTGGACTAGCTTCTCGCTGATCCCCGGGATCACGCTCGTCAGGCCGGTCACGTTACCTCGTGGTCGCGCAAGACTCTCCACCAGTCCGTCTCCTACGGGGTTAGGCACGAGCGTCATGACAATGGGGATCGTGTTAGTCGAGCGCTTCGCCGCAAGCGTTTCGAGCGTGGAGGTCGTCACAATAACGTCAACCTTCGTCTGCACGAGATCGGCTGCAAGGCCCGGCAACCGGTCAGCATTACCGTCGGCGAAGGCACGGCTAACGAGAAGATTGCGGCCCTCCACGTAGTTCAACGCACGCATCGCCTCAAGGAACCTTTGCCAGAATCCTGATCGTGCGGGGTCACTGCCGAGGGTGAGGAGGCCGACCCTATACGCTTTCGCTGGCTCCTGCGCGGGGCTGTTGAATGGCGCAGCGGCAAGAACGCTGAGTAAAGCGTCAATGAACCTTCGCCTATCCATCACTGGATGACCGCTCGACAAACACCTGATCAACCTGATACTACGTCATCCAGCCAAGCGTATGTCCGCTTCCGACCCAAAGCGGACATAAGAGCTTCCCGAAGCGGACGTTATTTAGCCCCGCCGGCGACGGGTCTGGTTGAACGCGTGGTTAGGCAGCATGTTCGCCCGCATCATTCGATACCTTCGACGATACGCATGTCGCGATCAACGGCCTTGCCCAGTACACGAAGAGCTTCCTGATACGCGGCGCTGTCGTGTGCAGCGATGGCCTGCGCAACGCTATCAAACTCAATTAGAACGGTGCGTTGGCTAAGGCCGCTCTCATATACCTTTGCCGGAGTGCCGCGTGCGAGAAAGCGACCCCCGGCCTTCTGGAGGGCAGGAGCGGCGAGTTTTGCATAAGCAGCGAGAGCCTCCGGGTCATGAACGGAACGGTACGTAGCAATCCAATACGCTTTAGCCATGATTGATTAGCGTTTTGAAAGAAAGGGAACCCCTCTGAATCGTAGGGCGGTTCAACTCTATCGACATCCGCTGACCCTGCACACTTTGTCAATTCAGTACGTATGTGAACAAGGCTTGGCAGTCGGGCTCGACGACCCCCATCTTGAACTCCAGCTGCTTCAGAGCCTCAATCGCCGCCGGTTCGAAAACTCTCTTCGGGTTGGAGCCCACGACAATAATGTCATTGGCGCGGCCCCTGCCATCGAGGACATATCCCAGGACTACCCAGCCCTCCAGATTATGCTGGATTGCGGATGCAGGGTAGGTTAGACGGCCTTGTTTTGTGATGTACGCATCGCATTTGAGGTTCGCCCCGCTTATGGGCGCACCGAGACGCTTAGCGTTGCGTTCAGCCATCGATTCCTCCGAGGGCTGTGGGCCGACACAAGAGCAGATCAGTACAGGTGCGGCGAGCATGACGACAATTCGACTACGAGAGTTCATGGATTAGCGCGGCCTAACGGATTCGGCATGACCTTGGTCATCGCGCGAGAGCCGCCGGCGAGCGGTCCGCTTGAGCGAGAGGTTAGCCCCCATTGTGGCCACCTTGTGTGGTGCTCTCATCTCACGCTCGGATGTGTCGCTTCTCAAGTCACTCACGGCTTATTTCGTTTCGCGATCAACCAAAGCGCATAGGCAAGAAAACCGAAGACGACAGCAGCGACCAATCCCTTGGGCCACCCAGAAGGTATCTGGTCCTGAAACCCGCCATACAACCCCAAAGCGATGATGCTCGTGGCAACGACCAGAATTAAACGGGGTGACCACGCCCGCTTTTTCGACTGTAGTGGCTCCATCGCTTCCCTACGCAATGCAGGCTAACGAACCAAGCCAAGCGGCCCGTGCCGGCTTGTCGTTCGCAGCCTCGCAAGTGGCGCAGCGCTTATTCTCGATAACAAGCCAAACGCTGGCAATCGTGAGAGCCGTTAGGCCCGTGTAGACGGACAGCTCCATGTGTTCGTAGAAAATGTGGTACCCGGCAATCACCGATGCCGCGCCCAGCGCGGCTAACCCAAGCAGGTAGGGGTTGCGGTGCGCCCTAAGTCCTACTCGACTTCGACCAGCAAGTTCGCATCGAACCGGGGATTCTCGTTCACTCCGTTCTTGGCATGTCCGCGGGGGTTGCACACGACCCGCGTTCCATTCAAGACGTAGTCGAAGCTGTCGTGCGTATGTCCATGTACCCACAGCTGAGCTCGATTCCCATCGACCAGGCGCTCGGCAGCCGAAACAAAGCAGGCGTTGAGCAGTGAGTCGGCAAAACGCGGATGGATGCTCTGGCGCGACGGAGCATGATGGGTGATCACCACAGTCGGACCGGAATACGGCTCGGAGAGTTTGCGATCCAGCCAATCCGCGTGGATGTTGAACAGCGCCGCTGCATCGGCGGGGGTGAACAGGCGTTGGTCTCCCTCGTCTAGGCGAATCCTGCTGAAATCGCGCATGAACTCCACCGCTTGCTGTATCGCCGCCTCTTGCATCTCGCCTTCCCCAAACAGCATGAAGTCGGTCCACAGCGTGGTTCCGAGAAACCGCACGCCTTGGAAGATGGCCTCGTCGTTGTCGAGCACGCGGACGTTCGTCCCGGCGCATAACCGCTTGAGCTCGGCGACAGTTCCCTCCAAGCTACCTCCGTAGAACTCGTGGTTGCCCGCAACGTAGAAAACGGGTTTGGCAATGCCGAGCATCCAGTTGGCCGCCTCCTTCGGGCGCGCGACGTCACCCGCCAGGATCACAACATCGCCATCGTTCTCCGGCAGCTGCAATGCACCTAGGCTCAGGTGCAGATCGGAGAGGATATTGAGTTTCATTGCTTGCCCGACATTCGCCGTAACTTCCACAGGTTCCTGACGACCTCCCGCTTCCACGGAGCGCCAGCAATCACGACCCTATTTTATTTGCGATCCCACCTGAGCCCAGCCGCCGACCGTGGCTTGAACTGCTTGGCGCGGCGGCGGCGGGCGAAGACGTCTCCGAAACACAACTGGCGAGCAATGTCGTGCTCGAGGATGTAGCGCATGATTCGCGCGTCCACCCATGTCTCCAACTGCAGATTCTGTTGTCCCGGTATTTCGGACTGGTAGTTGAAGCAGTAATCGTCCAGTCCGTGGAGGTAGTCGATGCATTCGGTCGCGATGCCGATCAACCGCGGCTGTGTGTTGTACTCGAAGGAGATCAGATCGACTGGCGTGGAAAGGCCTTTTAGCACCTCAAGGTCGTATCCTTCGACGTCGATCTTGCAATACCCCGGCAGAAAGTGCTCCTCGATCAGGTTCTCGAGCGTTGCGACCTCGACGTCAAAGGCCTGAGACACGTCCCAGACATCACCGTTCGCCTGACTCACTTCGATGAAGACCTCGGACAAGGTCGACATACTCCTCGTGGGGTCGCTCGCGGGATACAGACGGGCACGGCCTGCCGAGGCACCGAGAGCTGCGTTTACGACGGTCAGCCTTCCGCGCTCGCACTCGCCAGCGAGTGACGATGCGATGAACGCGGCAAGCTCAGGCTGCGGCTCTACTGCCACGACGCTTCCGCCCAGCGAGAGCAGCGCCGCGGTGCGTTCCCCATGGTTGGCGCCGATGTCGAAGCAGCTCGTCCCGGGGGCAATCAGCGCGGCGTAAAACCGCTGGTGGTCCGCGATCCTGGTGAAGGTTACGAAACCATCCATACTCGTGCTAGGTGTGGACGATCACTGCGCCGAAGTCCATGCTCTTCAGGCTTACGATGACTATTCTGTCACACGCGTCACCGTTGGCTGGACCTTGGTGAGTCCACTCCCAACCTAAAGCGGACACGGCTGCGGCGCTAGTACTCCCGCGAGAACCACTTGTCGTAGAGCGTTTTGTAGCGCCCATCCTCGTACATTTCCAGCAACGCCTTGTTGATTTGCTTGCGCAGCGGACTTCCATCGGGAACAGCAATACCGTACTTTTGCGCCGCAAAGATCGGACCAACGACCTGCAAGACGCCATTTCCTCGCCTGGCGGACAAGTACTGAAGCGTCGGCGCGTCGAAAACCATGGCTTGCACGCCGCCGTTCGCGACAAGGTCGCTTCCATCCTCCGCAGAAGCCACCTCGACATACTGCAGTCCCTGCTCGCTCAGATAATCGGCCGCTACCGTGCCCCGAACGGTTGCGATCTTCTTTCCCGGCAGATCGGCGGGTCCGCGGATCTTGGAACTCAGCCGGTCGACGGTCTGCGTCGAAGTGATCGTGGCTGTCAGTTGCGCGATCAGGACCACGCCAAGCAACCACAGGAAGAAAATGATGACTCGTTTGATCACTCTTACGGTCTGTCGATCGCCATGCTCACCCGTCGCGACGATAAGAGCCACCTCCCATAAACCTTCTCCTATCCCCTTCAGATAGCCTTTGCGAAAATGCTCACTCGTGGGCCGCTCGACGAACCACAGGATGTTGGCCATTACAAACATAACGGTGACAAATGCACTGAATATCGCGCCGAGCGTGGCCCATGGGATCGAGTCAAACACATCCAGGAAGTGACTGTTGCCCTCGGTGTGCACCAGGATCTGCAAGCCGGAGTCGAAATAGGGCTGTGTGAAGTCGATGACGGCTTCACGCTCCTTGGTAATCGTGATCGCTGCAATTGCCGCGTCTGCTCTTCCGGTTTCCACCGCGCGCAACTGGTCGCCCACTGTCGCGACTTCGACCCACGCGGTGTCGACCTTGAGCGATTGAGCGACCGCGTGCCAGAGATCGATACTGAAACCGGTGAACTCCTTGCCGTTCTTGAACACGAAGGGTGCGATGGGCTTTACCGCGACACGCAACGGCTTGCCTTGCACGGCGTCCTCGGCACGTGCGTTTCCGACTCCGAGGCCGATCACCGTTGCGAAAAAAGCAAGGCAGACCGCCACAAGTGCCCGTGCCATCCGCATTCTCCCGTTTCGCTGCGTTTAGATTCTGCCTCTACTGCGCAGCGGCCGGAAGAGGCCGGCCGAAGTCGTTAACCGACTGCTATTGGCCGACTGGTTTCGACCCAAAGTGATCCGGCCGCGCGAAGAAAAAACCCCGCCGAAGCGGGGCGGGTTCGCTCGCCGGAAGCCGGTATGGCAATCACTCTCCCGGCTTTGTAATCGTAATGTCGTCGAACGGACTGAGAGTGCGCTGAATGCGACGCGACTCTCTATCTTCCTTCTTTGCACGATCCATGAGGGCGAAAAGTAGCAGGACAATGACCGCTATGACTGCGAGCACGGACCAAAATACACTCATCTATCGTCGCTCTCTATTCGCTAGCTTTTCGCCGCGAGAAGCCTAGTCGGGCGAGGCCGATGCCGAGAGAACTCCTGCGATGGCCCAACGCTTCATTCCCTTCTCCCCCTTAAGGTGAGCCGTGCGGTGCAAAGCAACCGCCGTGCCGCACGCGAAGCAACGTAAAAAAACAATGCCTTTGTTTCTCTGGGGTGACGATTCGATGCTGCGGTTGTAAAGCGGTTCGACAGGTTGGGACAGCGCGCGGTGCCGATGCGGCGCGGACGTTCGTCCGCTACGACCTTTACGAGTTCATCACGGCGATGACCGCGAACCCAACCAAAGCGACCAAGCCGGCTGTGACCTTATCGTAGACAAGCCCGATGAGTGTGGCGATGCCGAGAATCAAGCAGCAGGCAATAATGCTCGGATGTTTCATAGCGGCCTCCGTCCCGCTTGCTGGTCCCGGCTGCTGCCGCTTCGCGCTCTTGCCGCGCTGCGTCACTAATTCGACGCAGGCGGCATTATCAGCCGTCTCAGGACGTATGCATTCGCACTCTGCAAATTCGATGCCAGCGGAATCAATGGGAGCGGGCTATTGGCGACGTCCGCTGCCGATCCAAGGCGAACATGCAATTGCGGAGGCCTGGGACGCGCTCTATAGTCACCGGCACCCAGCCTCATGCTGTAGGGAGGCAGACGGCATTCTTTGCACTGTTGCACTGAGCCGGCCATGAAGTTGCCCAACTTCTTCCGCAAGCAGGTGCCGCCGGCGCCGCTCGTCGAGCGCGACGACGCGGCGCTGCCGCGGCTACAAGAAGGTGCCGCACGGCGCGTAATCTAGTTTCGCGATCTCCTCGCTTGCGATCGCTCGCCGGCGCACTCACTCACGCTGCTGCTAGTTCTCGCTCAAAAAATTTCTACCTCTTCAGCACGTCCGGATTCACGACGTTGATCGGTTTGCCGGCAGCGTAAGCCGTGATCTGCCCGAAGATGTCCGCGAACTGAATTTCGTACTCGTCACGCGTGACGTAGCCGACGTGCGGCGTGGCCACGACGTTGGGCATCGTCAGCAGAGGGTGCTTCGGGTCGCGCAGCGGCTCCTGTTCAAAGACGTCTAGGGCGGCCATTCCGGGGCGGCCGCACTTGAGCGCCTCGACGAGCGCGCCGGGCTGGATCAGCGGAGCGCGGCTGGTGTTGACGAGCAGAGCCGAGGGCTTCATGCGAGCGAGATCTTCGGCACCTACGATCCCGCGCGTCGCGTCGACGAGACGCATGTGCAGCGAAAGGACGTCGCTGTCCGAAAAAAACTGCGCCTTGCTCGCCGCAACGTCATAACTGTCGTTACGTGCGCTCGCGCGTGATGCTTCCCGTGCCCAGACCAGGACTTTCATCCCGAACGCCTTGCCATAGCCGGCCACTACGGCGCCGATCCTGCCGTAGCCGAAGATGCCGAGTGTCTTCCCGCGCAGCGTGTGGAAGACGCCCGTCTGCCACACGCCGTCCTTGAGCGCCGCTACCTGCTGCGGAATCTGCCGCATCGCGGCGAGCACGAGGCCCCAGGTCAGCTCGGCCGCGGCGTACGACGGCGTATCGGAATGCATGTTGGACGATAGGATGATTCCGTGCCGTGTGCAGGCGTCGACGTCGATGTGCGGGTAGACGCTGCGCTGGCTGATCAACCGCAGCTTCGGCAGGCGCTCGATGAGCGCCGCGCGGATCTGCGTCCTCTCACGGATCAGCACGAGGGCCTCCGTGTCATGCAGCCGTTCGGCCAGGGCGTCGACTTCCTGGAGGTGATCGTTCCAGATGGTGACGTCGTGGTTCGCGAGCTGGCCGTAGCAATCCAGCGTGCGCAAGGTATCGAAATAATCGTCGAGGATCGTGATCTTCATGCGTTGCGCGCCACGGCATTAGGCTGGGTCGGCCACAAGTATCGCTCAATGCCGCCTGTCCTACAGCTGCTGCCTTGGCGTCTTACAAGCGAATCAGTCCCCTTCCGATTGTAGGCAGCGTCATGGGAGCGGATCTTTTGGGTATATCGAACAGATGACCGCCGCAATCCTGAGCGGTCGCCCTCACACATAGAGAGATCGAGAGTACGCATGAACACTCAGCTCATCCGGCGCGGTTCGCGATTGGTTCGTTGGCTCTTCCTGATTCTGATGGCGGTTGGCGTTTCCTCTGCTTCGCTGGCCGCAACATCGGTGTTCGTCTCCGTTGGGTTTGCCCCGCCCGCGATCCCTGTCTACGCGCAACCCCTGTGCCCGGGGCCGGGCTACGTCTGGGTGCCAGGTTATTGGGCATGGGATCCCAATGTCGGATCGTATTACTGGGTTCCCGGGTATTGGGCAGTGGCTCCCTTCGTCGGAGCGCTGTGGACCCCGGGCTGGTGGGGTTGGTCCGGCGGGGTCTATGTATGGCATGGAGGTTATTGGGGCACGCGCGTAGGCTTCTACGGCGGCATCGACTATGGCTTCGGCTACTTCGGCACCGGCTACGTCGGTGGCTACTGGAACCACGGCGCGTTCGTCTACAACACGGCGGTTAACAACATCAACAGGACGGTCATCCGTAATACGTACTACCAAGCGGCGGCCGAGCCGAATCGTGGTACCACCGGCGTCAGCTTCAACGGCGGTCCCGGTGGAATTGCTAGGCAACCGACCGCCGAGGAGCGGCTCGCCGAGCGCGGTCGGCATGCGGCGCCGACGGCCACGCAGGTGCAGCACGAACACCTGGCCCGGAGCGACCCGGGCAAGCGCGCATCGGTGAACCATGGCCGGCCCAGTGTGGCCGCGACATCCACGGGCTCTTCGTTGAGAGGCGGTCGGGGCGCAGCCGCTACTGCGGCAGCGCCTGGTCGCACCGAGCGAAATGTTCCGGGCGCGCGAGCGGAAACGCGCGCACAACGCACCGAGGCGCCACAACGCGCGGCTGCGCCGCAGCGAGAGCGTGAAGCGAGAGTCGAGAACCGCGCCGCGCGTCCTTCCGAACCGCAGGTGCAGCGCGAGGCGAGGGCTGAACAACGAGCCACGCCGCGGATCCAGCGAGAACCGAGCATGGAGCGCCACGCCGCTACGCCGCGCGAGACCGCGCGTCCAGAAATGCGTGCGCAAGCCGCGCCGCGCGAGAGCACGCGTCCGGAGCTGCGTGCGCAATCTGTTCCACGCGAGAGCATGCCTACACAGCCACAAATGCACGCGCAAGGCGCGCCGCGCCAGAGTATGGGTCCTGAGATGCACGCGCAAGCCGCGCCGCACGCGCAGGCGCCGGCACCTAACGAGGCGCGCGGCGAACGCCGTGGCGAGCGCCAAGGCGGCTAGTCAGTTACGCCGGTTCGAGTCCGCACCGCTGACGAGCACTAAGGACCATCGAAACAAAGACCCCGCCACGCGGGCGGGGTCGGCGCGCAAAAGTACTACCGCGATCAGCTAATCTTGCGGCGGCGCAATGCCGCGAGACCGGCCAAGCCTAGGCCGACCAGCATGAGTGTGCCAGGTTCCGGTTCGCGCAAGGGCGGTTTGAACTGCAAGCCTTGGTTGATGATTAGGCCCTGAGTGTTTTGTTCGGCGAGCATTACCCAGCTTGAGTCCGCGGCAAAGCCCGGCCCGGCCGCTATAGCGTCCGCCACGAGGGTGGCAGCCAAAGCGTTGGTTGCGGCATCTGCCACAGTGAAGGTCTCGCCTTTGCCAGCGTACTCAATCATCCAGATCGCGAGCTGCGTGGCCGACGAAACGTCGAAGCTGTCGTTGATGTGAGCGTTGCCATAGTCCGCCAAGGCTCCAATCTCGCCGATCGTGGTAGCGTCCAGCGCAACACCCGGCGGCACGGGAGTGCCGTTGTTCGAGGGCAGAGTGTATTCGGTGTCGGTGCCACTGCCCGCCAGGAAGTGGAAGATGTCAATACACCAGGTCACGTATTCGGTAGCGCCATTAAACAGGTCAATTTGACCGGAGCCGGCAGATTCATTGACCAAGGCGCCCGAAAGGGTGACGGTCTGGTCGTGGTACACGGAGTAGCTCGTGTAGGTGATCGTGCCTGCGCTGACCGGACCCGCAGCAAAAAGCGCCGCCACGCAAACGGCCGCAGCAGATACCAGTTCTCTTGTGCTTCTGTGACGGACCATCATTTGATTACCCCCGTGGTTCGACTCATACGGCCGAAACCGACGCCCGCGATCCTAATGGTTGTGCTAAACGCCGACAGACTCGCAACCGACAGCAAGGTACGTGCCGCTGTCCAAGACACCGTTGGTTTTCAACGCACTACGCGCGTCGCGCCCAATCAGCGGAGAGAGCGCAAAGGGGTGACTGTAAGGTAAGCTGACATTTTCGATGGCAGAAGGACGTGTGAAGAAACCACGGTGTACTGAACAAAAAGACATCACAAGCGAGGTGTCGACTCTTGAGGCAACTCCTTCCTGTGGCGGGGCTTCCTGCAGCCTCGAACCCTTGCTAAAGTCGTCTGTTCTTTTCCCCAGTGAATGGTTTCAATAGTGTGAGCGCTATCGCCACCGCTGCTGCCTGGAGCTACGGCTTGGCGCTTGCCGGGTACCTTGCCTTCGCGATCCGTGTCGGCCTGGGGTGGAGCCGTAGCCTGCGGGCGGCACTGCTGCTCGCCGCGACACTCGCCACTGCGTTGTGGGCCGGCGCCGGCCTCTTGATCGCCCTCCAGGACTCGCCGAGTGCCTGGCTCTTGGCTAAGAGCGCCGACGCATTGCGCTACGGCATCTGGTTCGCCTTCGTATGGAGCCTGCTCGAAGGTGCGCGGCGCGCGGATGCGCAACCGGGGCTGCCGACGCTGTTTCCGCGGTGGGCGGTTGCGCTGGTCGCCGCAGCTTTGCTCGCGAGAGTCGCGCTGTCCGAGGAATTGCCGCTCGCGCAGGCATTGGGCCAGGACCGGCGCGTCGAGCTTGGACTCGATCTCGGCTTCGCGATCTGCGGCTTGATACTTGTCGAGCAGCTAATCCGGCGCGCTCACGCCCAGTCGCGGTGGTCCATCAAACCGCTGTGCATTGCGCTCGGGGGCGTCTTCGGCTTCGATTTATTCTGCTACGCCGACGCGATGCTCTTCTCCCGGATCGATCCTCAGATCTGGGCCGCGCGCGGCATCGCGAACGCCATGGTGATTCCCTTCATTGCCGTTGCAACCGCACGCAATACTGGCTGGAAAGTCGAGATGCACTTTTCGCGCCAAGTAGTCTTCCAGTCCACGGCGCTGCTCGTGTCGGGGGCATTCCTGCTGGCGGTCGCCGCCGCGGGTTACCTCGTTCGCTATCTCGCGGGCGAGTGGGCCGGGGCGCTGCAGATCGAGCTGCTGTTTGCCGCGTTGCTCGCGGCAGTGCTGGTGGCCTCATCGGGACGATTCCGGTCCAAGCTCCGGGTGTTCGTCAGCAAACACTTTTTTTCCTACCGCTACGACTATCGCGCCGAGTGGCTGCGCTTCAGCCGGGCGCTCTCCGGGGAAAACTCGACTCAGGGACTTCAGGAGCGCGTAATCATGGCGCTCTGCGACCTCGTGGAGAGTCCGGCGGGTGTGCTTTGGCTCGAGGACGAGGGACGAGGCTTCGCTCCGTCGGCGCGGTGGAATATGCCTGCGGCGGAAGCGGTGGAGCCGGCCGACGGCCCTCTCGCGGAGTTCCTCGCGCGCACCGGATGGGTAGTCAGCTTGAAGGAATTGGCCGAGGCACCGGGACAGTACCCGGGACTTATATTGCCGGCATGGCTTTCCGAGATGCCCGACGCGTGGCTCGTCGTGCCGCTTGCGTCCGGCGCCGACTTACTCGGGTTCGTCGTTGTCGTCACCCCGAGAGCGGCGGTGAAGATCGATTGGGAGGTCCGAGACTTGCTTAAGACGGCGAGTGGCCAAGCCGCGAGCTATCTCGGTCAGCTCCGGGCGACCGAAGCACTCCTCGAAGCGCGAAAGTTCGACGCATTCAATCGGATGTCGGCGTTCGTCGTGCACGACCTCAAGAATCTCGTGGCGCAACTTTCGCTGATGCTCAAGAACGCCGAGCGGCATCGCGGCAACCAGGAGTTCCAGCGCGACATGCTTGCGACCGTGCAGAACGTCGTCGAGCGCATGAATAGCTTGATGCTGCAACTGCGCAGCACTGCCAGCCCGGTCAAGAACCCGCGGCCGGTCGAGCTCGCGGCAGTGGTTAGAAGGGTCTGTGCGGCAAAGGCTGGCCAGCGCGAGCCGCTGGTCCTGGACCTCGCCCTCGGGCTCGCCGCATTCGGCGATGAGGAGCGCCTGGAGCACGTGATCGGACACTTGATCCAGAACGCTCTCGATGCGACCGCCGACGGCGGCAAGGTTTCGGTGCGTCTCGAGCGAGATGGCCGCTTCGCCGCGATCGACGTCGCGGACACCGGTGCAGGCATGAGCCCAGAGTTCGTGCGCGACCATCTGTTCAAGCCTTTCGAGACGACGAAGAAGACCGGCATGGGTATCGGAGTCTACGAAAGCTCGCAGTACATCAAGGAGCTCGGGGGGCGCATTCTGATCGACAGCACGCCGGAAGTCGGCACGCACGTGCGCGTTCTACTGCCACTCGGGGAAGGCGCGGCCCCTTTGCCGCCCACAATCAGGGAAGTCGCGTGAGCGAGGCGCGCCAAGTTGAGGCGCGACGAGACGTGTCGACACGCAACGTGCAAAGAGGCCGAGCATGACGGAGGGGCGCAAACCGCTGCTCATCGTCGAAGACGATCCTGCTCTGCAGAAGCAGATGCGCTGGGCTTTCGACCAATACGAGACGGTGATCGCCGAGGACCGTGAGTCGGCGATCGCTCAGCTGCGTCGCTGCGAGCCAGCCGTGGTGACGATGGACCTGGGCCTGCCGCCGAAGCCCGATGACCCGAGCGAAGGCTTGCGGCTGCTGGAGGAGATCCACGCCCTCGCTCCCGACACCAAAGTGATTGTGCTCACGGGACAGGACGATCGCACGACCGCGATCAAGACGATCGCTCTGGGGGCGCACGATTTCTGCACTAAGCCTTTCGAGGCCGAGATCCTCGCCTGGACCATCGAGCGTGCGTTTCGCGTCTACGAGCTGCAGCAGGAGAATCGGCGCCTACAGAGCTCCCAGGCGCCGCCGGGGATGTCGGGGATCATCACTCGCGATCCCGAGATGCAACGTATCTGTCGCACCATCGAGAAGGTCGCGCCGTTGTCAGTGACGGTTCTGATCCATGGCGAATCGGGCACCGGCAAGGAGCTCCTGGCGCGGGCCCTGCACGAGCTCTCACCACGGCGCAGCGCGCGCTTCGTTGCCATCAACTGCGCGGCGATACCCGAGACCTTGCTCGAGAGCGAGTTGTTCGGGTACGAGAGAGGCGCGTTCACAGGAGCGGCCAAGCAGACGCTCGGACGCATCGAGACCGCAAACGGCGGCACGCTGTTCCTCGACGAGGTCGGCGATCTGCCGCTCGCGCTTCAGGCGAAGCTCCTGCGCTTCCTCCAGGAGCGGGTTATCGAGCGCATCGGGGGCCGCGACGAGATTCCGGTCGACGTGCGCATCGTCTGCGCGACGCATCAGAACCTCAAGGATTTGATCGCTGCGGGCAAATTCCGCGAGGACCTCTATTACCGCGTGGCGGAGATCATGGTGGAAATCCCGCCGCTGCGCGCCCGCAACGGAGACGCAGCGCTGCTTGCGCACAGCTTCGCGCACCGATTCGCAGCCGAGCAGCGCCGCGGCACGATGACGCTGCGTCCAGACGCGATCCAGGCGATCGAGGCGCATGCATGGCCCGGAAACGTGCGCGAGCTCGAGAACGTCGTCAAGCGTGCCGTGATCATGGCCGAGGGCTCGACGATCGGCGGGGCCGACATCGGTCTGGGTAGCGTGGACAGCGAAGCGACCGTGCTCAACCTCCGACATGTCCGCGAGCAGGCGGAGAGGAGCGCCGTGCTTCGCGTGCTCGGCCGCGTGAATGGCAACCTCAGTAAAGCCGCCGAGGTGCTGGGCGTCAGCCGTCCGACGCTCTACGACTTGATGCACCGTTTCGGCCTCAAGTAGAACTGCCGCCCCGATTCCCACTCCCACGAACGTACAACAAGATGACGACGAACACCGTGCGAAACCTTTGCCTTGTCCTGACCGCGCTGTTTGCCATCGCCGTTCTGACGGGGTGCGGCAGGAGCGAACCCTCGGCGCTCATCGCATCGGCCAAGGGCTACATGGCCAAAGGCGACTACAACTCCGGGATCATCCAGCTCAAGAGCGCGTTACAGCAGGCGCCAGACAATGCTGAGGCGAGGTTCCTGCTCGGCGAATCGCTGTTCGCGAGCGGCGACCCAGCCGCCGCGGAAACCGAGGTTCGCAAAGCGCTCGATCTCAAGTATCCGGCCGACGACGCGTATCCGCTTCTCGCACGCGTGCTCCTGGGCGAAGGGCAGTTTCAGAAGGTCGTCTCAGAACTCGGCGAGCGCAAGCTCGACAGCGCAAAGTCCAATGGCGATCTCGGAATCTCGGTGGCCATCGCGTACATGGCTCTTGGTGAGACGAAGAAGGCGCGAGCTGCTCTCGATACGGCCCTCGCGCAGGCGCCGCGCAATGCGCGCGCGCTGACCCTGGCAGCGCAGCTCGACGCGGCCAACAACGATTTCGCGGCCGCGTCCAAGAACATAGACGAGGCGCTGGCGGTGTCGCCCAACGATCCCGAGGCGACGGAGATCAAGGCCGAGCTCGAAGTGAGCCAAGGCCGACGCGACGAAGCGCTCAAGATCCTGGAGCGGGCCGTCGAGGCCAATCCCAATGCGGTCGGCGCAAGGTTTGCCCTGGGATCGCTCCTGGTGACATCGGGACAATTCGAAAAGGCCGCGACGCAGGTCGACGCGATGAAGAAAATTGCGCCGCGGGATCTCCGCACGCCGTACCTGGAAGCGGTCGTCGCGTTCTCGCGCGGTGACGCGGCACGCGCTCGCGAACCGATTCAACGAGTGCTCGGCGCCAAGCCGGACCATCTCCCGAGCCTCTATCTCGCGGGGCTCATCGACCTTCGGCTCGGATCTCTCGCCGCGGCCGAGGAGGAGCTGCGGAAGGTTGTGTCGCAGGTGCCCAACGAGGTGAGCGCGAGCCGGGCGCTTGCGGCGACCTATTTGCGGATGGGCCAGGTAGCGCGCGCGATCGACGCCATCGAGCCCGCGCTGGCGCAGGCGCCTGACGATCCGCAGACCCTGCGCGTTGCGGCGGAGGCCTACCTTGCGTCCGGCAGAGCGAGCAAGGCGAGTCAGTACTACGAGCGGGCGAACGCGATAGACAAGGGCAACGTGCGGAGCGAGGTTCGCCTTGCACAAGTGCGGATCGCGACCGGCGACACCGCGCGCGCGTTCAAGGACCTTGAGGCGATTTCCGAGGCAGATTCCTCCCAGTACCAGGCGGATCTGGCTTTGGTGACAGCGCATCTGCGTCGCGGCGAATTCGACCAAGCGTTGCAGGCGGCGAACCGACTCGAGAAGAAACAGCCGAAGAATCCGCTCAGCTACAACGTCAAGGGCACGGTGTACGCGGCCATGCGCGACTTCAAGAGCGCGCGCGCGAACTTCGAGAAGGCGCTGCAAGTCGATCCGAAGTATTTCATGGCTGCCCGCAACCTTGCGATGCTCGACCTCCAGGAGCGCAAGCCCGACGACGCGCGCAAGCGCTATGAGCAATTGCTGGCGAACGACCCGAAGAGCGAGCCGCTGCTGCTCGCAATGGCGGAATTTCTGGCGCAGACCGGGCAGCCTCCGGACCAGGTGAAGGCGGCGATCGGGCGGGCGATCGCTGCGGATCCAAACTCGGTGCCGGCGCGACTCGCGCTGGTGACCTATTCCATGCGGCTGGGAGACACGAAAGCTGCCCTTGCTGCGGCGCAGTCGGCGCAAGCCGCGCTGCCGAACGACCCTCGGATCATCGAAGCCCTCGGAAACACTCAACTCGCTACCGGAGATCTGAACCAGGCGCTGGCTACGTTCCAGCGCCTGGTTCAGCTGCAACCGGAGAACGCGGCCGCGCTGGTCCGGCTTGCCGAAGTCCAGATCAGACTCAAGGATTCCGCGGGCGCGATCGAGACGCTGCGCAAGGGGCTTAACACACAACCCGACGCGGCACAGGTATGGCTCACCTTGGCGAAGACCTATATGGTCTCGGGCCGTCCCGAGGATGCGATCGCCGAAGCGCGCAAGCTACAGAAGGAGCGTCCGGACCGCGCGCTCGGATTCGCGATCGAGGCCGAGGTGCTCGCGAGCCAGAAGAAATGGGCGCAAGCGGCGACGACCTATCGCGAAGCGCTTGCGCGGCAGCCGATCCCATCGCTCGCGGTTCGGCGTTACGCCTCGCTGGTGAACGCCGGCACATTGACGGAGGCCGTCCACGTCGCAGAGCGGTGGTTCCAGGAGAATCCCAAGGATGCGACGCTGCATCTCTTCATCGCTGAGCAGAGCCAGCTCAAGAAGGACATGCCGACCGCGATTGCGCACTACCGCGCCATACTGGCGATCGATCCGGAAAACCTGGTCGCTCTCAATAACCTCGCCATTGCGCTTTCCGACTCCGGCGACCCCAAAGCTGCCGAGTACGCCGAGCGGGCTTATCGGCTCTCGCCCTACAACCCCGATGTCTTGGATACGCTCGGGTGGGTACTGCTGCAGGCAAAAGACACTGGGCGCGGCACCGAGCTGCTCCGAGCGGCCAGCAACCTCGCTCCCACGAACGGTGAGATCCGGCTGCATTTCGCGAAGGCGCTGATCCAGTCGGGCGACAAGGCCGGGGCACGGCGCGAGCTCGAGGCCCTGACCGCAAAGCTCGATAAGGCATCACCGCTTCGCGCCGACGCCGAGAAACTGTTGAGCGGGCTCTGAGACCCGACGAGTTCGCATGAGCAACGCCACCATCGCCGTCGTCGGACTGGGCTATGTCGGGCTTCCTCTGGCGGTCGAGTTCGGGAAGAAATACCCGACCATCGGCTTCGATCTCTCCCGCGACAAGATCGCGGCGTACGGCAGGCGCGTCGACCCGACGGGGGAGGTCAGCTCCGCCGAGCTCGAAGCGGCAACCAGCCTGCGATTCACGACCGATCCCGTCAACCTGCGCGAAGCGGACATCGTCATCGTCGCGGTCCCGACGCCGGTCGACGAAGCGCACCAGCCAGACTTCGGCCCGCTCCTCGGTGCGAGCGCATCCGTTGGCGCGAACCTCAAGCCCGGAGCGATAGTCGTGTTCGAGTCGACCGTCTACCCCGGTGCGACGGAGGAGATTTGCGTGCCGGTCATCGAGAAGCACTCGGGCAAGCAGTGGAGACGCGATTTCTTCGTCGGCTACTCACCGGAGCGCATCAACCCCGGCGACAAGGAACACACGCTCACCCGGATCACCAAGATCGTGGCGGGGGATACGCCGGAGACCCTCGAGCGGATCGCCGCGATCTACGGCAGCGTCGTGACCGCGGGCGTGCACCGCGCGAGCAGCATCAAGGTGGCGGAAGCTGCCAAGGTGATCGAGAACACGCAGCGCGACCTCAACATCGCGCTGATGAACGAGCTGGCCCTGCTGTTCCACAAGATCGGGATAGACACCAACGAAGTTCTGACCGTGGCGGGAACCAAATGGAACTTCCTGCCCTTCCGGCCGGGCCTCGTCGGCGGCCACTGCATCGGAGTCGATCCTTATTATCTGACACACAAGGCGGACAAGCTGGGTTATCACCCGCAGGTTATTCTCGCGGGTCGGCGCATCAACGACGGCATGGGCAAATACGTCGCTGAGCAGACCGTGAAGCAGATGATCCAGAACGGCACCCCCGTCAAAGGTGCGCACGTGAACGTTCTCGGACTCACCTTCAAGGAGAACTGTCCCGACATACGCAATTCGCGCGTGGTCGACGTGATTCACGAGCTGGCCTCCTACGGTGTCACGGTCCACGTGCACGACCCCATCGCCGATCCCGCGGAGGCGTTGCGTGAATATGGTGTGCAGATCACGGCGTGGGACTCGCTGCCGCGCGCCCGCGCGATCGTGGCTGCAGTAGCGCATCGCGAATATCGCCAGCGGCGGCCCGAGGATTACGCGGGCAAGCTCGAGCCCGGCGGGCTCTTCGTCGATGTGAAATGCCAGGCCGACGCGAGCGCGCTTCGCGCACTGGGCGTGAGCGTCTGGAGGCTGTAGTGCCATCTCGCGCGGAGGGGCAGGAAGCGCTCGCGACGGTGCAGGAGCGTCTGAGCGAGCGGCCGTTGCGCTGGCTCGTCACCGGCAGCGCCGGCTTCATCGGCTCGCATCTGCTCGAGAGGCTCCTGCGCCTCGGGCAGCGCGTGGTCAGCATCGACAATTTTGCGACGGGGTATCGCGCGAACCTTGACGAGGTCCGCCGCGCAGTCGGAGAGCAGGCTTGGCAACGGCACAGCTTTCTCGAGGCCGACATCATCGATCTTTCCGCCTGCCGCCGCGCCTGCGAAGGTGTGGATGTCGTGCTGCACGAGGCCGCACTGGGCTCCGTTCCCCGTTCGATCGAGGACCCCTTGCGCACGCATGCCGCGAATCTCACCGGCTTTCTCAACCTGCTCGTCGCGGCGCGCGACGCGCGCGTGCAGCGCTTCGTCTACGCCGGCTCGAGCTCAACCTACGGTGATCACCCCGGATTGCCGAAAGTGGAGGACGAGATCGGGCGCGCGCTTTCGCCCTACGCGGTCACGAAGTATGCGGACGAGCTCTACGCGCAGGTCTTCGATCGATGCTATGGCATGGCCACGATCGGCCTGCGTTACTTCAACGTGTTCGGCCCGCGGCAGCATCCCGGGGGCGCCTACGCTGCAGTGATTCCGCGCTGGGTGGCGGCTGCGCTGCACGGCGCGCCGATCGTGATCTATGGCGACGGCGAGACCACGCGCGACTTCTGCTATGTGGCCAATGTCGTGCAGGCGAACCTGCTCGCGGCCGCCACAGCCGATCCGGCGGCCGTGGGTCAGATCTACAACGTGGCTGCGGGCGGGCGTTTGTCGCTCAACGAACTCTACGGGGTGCTGCGCGAGCTGGTGGCCGAGCGCTACTCCGAGCTGCGCGTTCCGCCGCCGGTGTACGAGGACTTTCGCTCGGGTGACGTTCGGCATTCGCAAGCCGACATCTCCAAAGCGCGGCGCCTGCTCGGCTACGAGCCTAGCCACGACCTGCGGGCGGGACTGCGTGAGGCTCTGCCGTGGTACGAGGCCCGTCCCGCTGAGCGAGCGGGCTTTGTTCAGAGGGTGCGGAATGTTGGCACCGGGGCCTGAATTGCGACGCTCTCGTCGTCGTGGCAGCGCCGGAGGCTGGCTCACCGTCGCGGGCATCGCGCTAGTGGTCAGCGCGGCGCACGCGCAGCAGGCGACAGTCGCCACCGAGGCGAACCTGCCAGACACCCTGACGCAGCAGGCGCTTGCCTACGAGCACGGCGAGGGCGTTCCTAGGGACCAGGCCAAGGCCATCGAGCTGTATTGCGAGGCGGCGCGCGCGGGGGATCCCGAAGCGATGTTCAATCTCGGTTGGATTTACGCGAACGGGCGCGGCGTGGCTCGCGACGACGCTGTCGCAGCCACGCTCTTCGCGCAGGCGGCAACGCTCGGGCACGCCTATGCGCGCACGATGCTCAAGTTCGTCGGGACCGACGGCGGGGTTGTTTTCGCCTGCATGCTTCCGCCTGAGCCCGAGGAGACAGAGGTTAGCACCGACCAAGCGCTAGGTCCCTTCGCGCTGTTGCCGCCGGAGAAGAAGAAGATCGCCGACGTGGTGGTCCAGACCGCTCCGGCTTATGCAATCGACCCGCGCCTGGCGCTTGCGATCGTCGCGGTCGAATCCGACTTTCAAGCTCGCGCGAAATCGCCCAAGGATGCGCACGGTGTCATGCAGTTGATCGAAGGGACCGCGACGCGGTTCAACGTAAAGAATCGAATGGACGTCGCCGACAATGTCCGGGGCGGGCTCGCCTACCTGCGCTGGCTGCTCGCCTACTTCAAAGGCGAAGTCAGGCTGGCGGTAGCGGCATACAACGCAGGCGAGGCTGCGGTCGACAAGTATCGAGGGGTCCCGCCTTATCCCGAGACTCGCGAGTACGTGCGTCGTGTCTTGCAACTGTTTCCGAGCGAGACCCATCCCTACGATCCGGCCGTCGCCGAGCCTTCGGCGTCTCTTTTCCATTCGGCGTCTGCCACACGGTAGGAAGCGATGCGAACCCTTGCACGCGCTTGCAACCGTCCATGGGGGACGCGCTGATCGATCCGATCTGGCTCAAGGGGGTCATCAAAGCGATCGTGCTGCCCCCGACCGGACTGCTGCTGCTTTCTCTGCTCGGGTTGGCGATTCGCAAGCGGTTCCCGCGCGGGGGCATCGCGATGGCCTGGGCCGGCGTGCTGCTCCTGCTGATCCTGTCGCTCCCTGCGGTTGCGGCATTTCTCGTGCGCAGCCTCGATACTTCGTCGCCGTTCGACACTACCCGGCCATCCGCTGCGCAGGCGATCGTCATTCTCTCCGGGGACACGCGCGCGGCGCCGGAGTACGGCGGCGAGACGCTGGGAGCGTTGACGCTCGAACGCGTGCGCTACGGCGCGCGCCTCGCGCGTCTCACCGGCCTGCCTGTCCTGGTGAGCGGCGGCTCCGTCCTCGGCGGGGTGCCGGAAGCCGTCCCAATGCGAGAGGCGCTGGAGCGGGAGTTCGGCGTCCGGGTGCGCTGGGCCGAGGAGCGCTCGCGCACGACACACGAGAACGCGCTCTATTCCGCCGCGATGTTGCGCAGCGACGGCATTCGCAGCGTCGTGCTCGTCGTCCATAGCTTTGACATGCCGCGCGCGAGGGCCGAGTTCGCTGCAGCGGGGATCGAGACCTTACCCGCTCCGACGGGAATCCCCTCGGCAAAACCGGATCGGCTGTCAGATTTCGTCCCCAGCATTGGCGGGCTGCACACCAGCTACTACGCTCTGTACGAGATTCTAGGAAACATGGTATTGCGCGCGGGCACCCAGCCGGTGGCGAAATAATTGACAGGCGTCAGGGGCGCTCGGCTCGGGAGCGCCATGATCCGGGGGATCGACCGTCCCGGACGACACCTTCCAGCATAGCCGGCCGTCCTCGCCTCAGGACACGGCCAAGCCTGGAACAGGGCTGTCGATGCAGTTTACAACCGCCCGGCTCGCATCATCCCGGCCGCGTCATAACGGGCTGAACGGCAAGGAAAAGCCGTTCGGGGTACGGAAACTGCTTATAGGTGCAGCGCTTGATGTACATAGCGAGGACGAAGATGACAAGACAAATACGTTCCCTGGCCGCGACAACTGCAGCGGCGCTGGCTTTTGCGTTCTTCGGCGGGTTGAGCATGAACGCGGAGGCCGCGTTCATGGCTTATATCTGCGAGTTCTCAGACTGCAGCGGCCCCAATGTCATGATCGTGACAGATAACATGCCGGGAGACCTGAATCCCCTGCCTGGTGTGATCCAGGAGACCTTCACGTTTGGTGGGTTCACGGTGACCACCAACACCGCCTTCAGCAAGCCGGAGGTCGGCGACGCCACTTCCCCGGTGCTGGACATCAACTTCAGCGCATCGGGCACCGGCACTGTCTACATGTACGCGAGCGACACCGACTTCACGGGCGTCGTCTCGATGATGACTGGCACAGTCGACGGCAACAGCACCGGCGGCAACCCGAATATCGAGGTCGGCGTCTTCGGCGCAAACAACAACATCAATCCGGTTGCGGGTGGCACGCCTGGCCCAACCCTGTGCGTTTCTCCCGTAGTAAGCGGAACTCCATTTCATACTGGTTGCACGACGGGCCCGATCGGAACCTCGCCCAATCCCTATCAGCTCACAATCGGCTTATTCATCCAGAACACGTCGAAAGGACTGACGACGGGAGACTTCGATACCCACGTGCCCGAGCCCGGTACGCTGCTGCTAGTAGGTCTAGGGCTGTTGGGCATGGCCGGCGGCATGCGTCGGAGACGCACCGACTGAGGTTCAATCCACTCTCCAAGAAGGGCCGCGAAAGCGGCCCTTTTTCTTTGTGCGCTGTTGTGTGGGATGGTTGCACATACATTCAGCATCATCGCGCACAGAATCTGGGGCTGTCTGTGGCTCCTTGTTTGCCACACGCTGTTAGCGACGGCTCTTCGACACCTCCGCTTTAAGGGAACGCTGTCAGAAAACTACGACGCCCCTTGTCGGCAAAGTCCGACGCACGAAGCTGAAAAGCTAATGAAAATGGCATAACATGCTCCCTCCCGCCAAGCAGGTGCCGCCCCGCAACAGGCGGCCGCAATTTTCTGCTCGCGCCGAAGAAGAGGAGTGATGAACAATGAGGCCTAAAACCAGAGGTTTGTCGGGCGTGATACCAAGAACCCTCGGTCGTGCGACGCATGTTGCGAGCATGCTCCTCTTGCTCGGTGCCATGGGATGCACAACGACTTCCTATCCACCGGCTCCGAGCCAGGCCGGTACAGGCAACTACAACTACCACATTGGGCCACAGGACACCGTTAATGTGATCGTCTGGCGCAATCCCGAGCTTTCGGGGACGATTCCGGTCCGGCCGGACGGCAAGATCACGATGCCGCTGGTCGACGATCTCGAGGCGCACGGCAAAACGCCGACCGAGCTCGAGCGCGATATGGAGAAGGCGCTCGCCAAATACATCCGCGAGCCCGTGGTCACGGTGATCGTCGAGAAGTCCACTGGCCCCGTCGACGAACAGGTTCGCGTGATCGGCGAGGTTACCAAGCCGGAAGTACTAGCCTATCGCAAGAACCTCACCCTGCTCGATGTGATGATCGCGGTCGGAGGACTCACCGACTTCGCGGACGGCAACGCCGCACGCATCTTCCGCGTCTCCGAAGGGGGCAAGCTTTATAGCGTGCGCCTGCGGGATCTGCTCAAGCGGGGGGATATCACGGCCAATGTCGAGATGCGTCCGGGCGACATCGTGATCGTTCCCCAAAGCTGGTTCTGACGGCGGCCGTGCACGCCACGTCCTTGATTTCCCAACAGACACCGCGCAACGAACATGAGCGAACTGCTGCAACAATTCCTCGCAACCGCCCAGGGCATGTGGCACCGCCGGTGGATCGGGTTGGTGGCCGCTTGGGTTGCCGCCTTCATTGCAGTCGGCATCGTCTACCGCATCCCGGAGCGCTACGAGGCCAGCGCCCGCGTCTACGTTGACACGGAGACGCTGCTCAAGCCGCTGTTGCAGGGTCTGTCGGTTCAGCCCAACCTCGACCAGCAGGTAGCGCTGATCAGCCGGACCCTCATCAGCCGCCCGAATGTCGAGCAGTTGATCCGGATGGCGGACCTCGATCTGGGCGTCAAGACCGGCACCGAGCGCGAGGATTTGATCGACCATGTAACGAAGAACATCCAGCTCACCGGCAGCTCCTCGACCAACCTCTATGTCATCAGCTACCGCGACCCATCTCCGGAGGTGGCCAAGAAGGTCGTTCAGTCGCTGCTGACCATATTCGTCGAGTCGAGCCTGGGCGATAAGCGTCAGGATTCGCGCACGGCGGTGCAGTTCCTTGACGACCAGATCAAGCGTTACGAGCAAACACTGAAGGCAGCCGAGGATCGGCTGAAGGAGTTCAAGCTCAAGTACCTCGGGGTGAACACTCAGCAAGGGCAGGACTATTTCGGCCGTCTGTCGCAACTGCGCGCGGCGATTGACGCCTCCAGACTCGAGCTCTCGGCCGCCGAGCAATCGCGCGACACGTACAAACGTCAACTTGCCGATCAGCGTGCTGGCGAGACCCCGCCATCCCTGGTCGATGACACGGATGCTCGTGCGTCTGAAGAAGGGGTATCCGAAGTCGACGGACGGATCGCAGCCCTTCAGCAGGACCTCGACAAGCTCTTACGGATGTACACCGACGAGCACCCCGACGTAGTCGCCACGCGGCGACTGATCGCCAATCTTCAGCAACAACGGCGCTCAGAGCTCGCGGCGCGCAAGAAAGCGACCGCAGCGGCCGGGGGGCAGTCCTTTGCCTCCGAGCGGGCCAATCCCGTGGTCCAGCAGCTCAAGATCTCGCTCGCCGACGCCGAGGCGGATGTCGCCTCAGCGCGGGCCAAGGTCGACGGCTACGAGGCGCAGTACCGCCAGTGGCAGGCACAGGCGCAGCTCGTGCCGAAGGCTGAGGCCGAGTACGCTCAGCTCAACAGGGATTACGAGGTCCAGAAGAAGACCTACGACAGCCTGCTGACGAGGCGGGCGGCCGCCGGCATGGGGATGGACGCTCAAGATACGGGCGGCGCACGGTTTCGCGTAATCGATCCTCCGAGAGTCTCGCCGGAACCTGTCGCGCCGACGCGCGTCATGTTGCTCTGTATCGCCTTCATCGCCTCCATCGGCGCAGGATTGGTGGCGAGCCTGATTGCAAGCCAGCTGAGGCCGATTTTCCACGACGCTCGGACTTTGCGCGAGTTCAGCAACCGGCCCGTGCTCGGAATGGTGTCCATGCTTTCCAGCGAGCCACTCGCCCGGTTGCGGCGACGCAAGGCTTATCTGTTCGCCGGCGGACTGGGCGGGCTGCTCGTGACGCTGAGCGGAGTGGTCGCTTTTGCGCTGCTCTTCGGACGGGTCGTATGAGGAGAGTTCGGTGAGTCTGATCGAACAGGCGGCGAAGCGGCTCGAGGAGCTGCGGCGCGCCGGCGCCGAGTTGCCGGGAGAGGCGTCCTCGGGCGAGCGCGGCAGAGGCGAGACATCCCCGACGCCTGAGGCATTCGTTCGGGCTATGAACGCGCGGGCGGCGCAATCGACGCAGGCGAGCGCCGGTCAGGGGCATGCAGAGGAGCGTAATCGTCAACGCGACGAGCGGGACACGCGTGCGCCCACCCGCTCGGTCGAGATCGATTTCTCCCGGCTCGGGGCGCGTGGATTCATCACCCCGGAGCTGCCGCGGTCGCAAATCGCCGACGAGTTCCGCGTGATCAAACGTCCGGTCCTCCGAAATGCGCTCGACGGCGCCGGCCCCAGCGCAAGATCGCGCAACCTCATCATGGTCACCAGCGCGCTGCCGCAGGAGGGCAAGACCTTCACTGCGATCAACCTCGCGTTGAGCATCGCGACCGAAGTCGACAAGACGGTGCTGCTGATCGACGGCGACGTCGCGCATCCGATGTTCACCGAACTGCTGGGCGTCCCCAGGGAGCCGGGCCTGCTCGATCTGTTGACTCGCGACGACCTCGACGTTGCCGATGCGCTCGTCAGGACCAACGTCGAGAAGCTCACTTTGCTGTCCGCCGGATCGACTCAGCGGTTCTCCACCGAGCTGCTCGCGAGCGAGCAGATGGCCAGTCTTCTGCGTGCGCTCGCCGCGCGTTATCCGGACCGGATCATCGTCTTCGACTCGCCGCCCTTGCTCCCGACGACCGAAGCCCGCGTCCTTGCGAGCCATATGGGTCAGATCGTCATGGTCGTCGCGGCCGATGCCACCACACAGCATGCGGTCAGCCAGGCACTCGCGACTATCGAAGGCTGCGATATCGTCATGATGATGCTCAACAAGGCCCGGGACACCGACGTGGGAAGATACTATGGCTATTACGACTACCACGGGGACCACGCGCGCCGCGGGTAATCCAGGACCCTCGCCGCGGGGGCAGGTTTGCGGCTGAGCGCGGCAGCGATGCTTGCCGGCGGCTGCGCACTTGTTACGGCGACGGCGTCTGCGCAGACGTATCGATTCTCGCCCTCCGCCAACCAACCGATCACCGGTATCGTGCCGACGATCGGCCTCGAGGAGATGCTCACCAACAACGTGAACCTCGCGCCTTCCGGCAGCGCCGAGACCGATCTCGTGACCGTGCTCACGCCCGGCCTAAAGGTGAACGAGAAGGGGCCGCGCGCGAGTCTCAGCGGAGAGATCGATGTACCGATCCTCCTCTACCTGAGGACCGGGAGCCAGAACAACACGGTTCTGCCCGAGGGGAATCTGACCGGTCAGGTCGAGGCCCTGGAGAAGTTTTTCTACATCGAGGGCGCAGCGTCGGTTGCGCAGACCTACTTCAACCCCTTCGGCGCCCAGCCGGTGAGCGTGGCCACCGCAACAGGGAACCGCTACCAGGCGCAATCGTATCGGGCGAGCCCCTACATCAAGGGAGAGCAGAAGGGCGAGGTCAAGTACGAGTTTCGCGACGACAACATCTGGACCGATTTGAACGGCGCGCCCGCGGTGGCGACGTGGTCGTATGAGAACAAAATCAGCGGAAAAGTCTCGCACGACCCCACCCCGCTCGGCTGGTCGGCGGAGTACGAGCGGACCTCCGACAAGTTCGCGGACCAGCGCCCGCTGGTGAGCGAACTTGGCCGCCTGCGAATTCCGGCACAGCTCGACCCTCTGCTGCGGGTCTCTGTTAGCGGCGGCTACGAGGACAACCGCTACACGTTCAGCAGCCCCAGCGGTCCGATCTACGGTGCCGGCGCCGAGTGGCGCCCGAGCCAGACAATGACGATCAAGGGTAACTGGGAGCATCGCTTCTTCGGCGCCTCCTACGATTTCAATTTCGACGATCGCACGCCGCTGTCGACCTGGAGCGTAAAAGCCTCGCGCAATATCACAAGCTACCCGCAGCAGCTTGCGACCCTGCCTACGGGGGGCGATGTGCAAAGCATCCTCAATCAACTCTTGCTGTCGCGGATTCCCGATCCGGGGGAGCGCCAGTCGGTGATCAACGAGATTATCAGCGGTGCCGGGCTTCCCGCGTCTCTTTCGAGCCCGCTCGCGTTGTATGCGGAACAGGTCTACTTGCAGGAACTGGAAAGTGCGACAGCGGGGATCCTGGGGGCCCGCAACCAAATCCTGCTCACCGTCTTTCGGGCCCGGACCGACCCAATTGCCGGCGCCGGCACGCCGCTTCCGCCGTCGCTCGCAGCGTTGACCAACAATACTCAGCACGGCGCCGAAGTCGTATGGGACCACTACCTGACGCCAGTGATCACGTTGAACGTCAAGGCCCAATACCTGCAGACGAGCGCGAATGCTCCGTTCACGGGCAACACGAAGCAAGGATCGATCGTCGGGGCGCTCGTGTCGCAACTCTCCCCGAAACTCATCGCCGAGGCCGGAGTGCGCTACCAGATTTTGCGCTCTGACGTGGCGACCGGCTACCGGGAGGCATCCATTTTCGCTGGGGTGATCTACTTGCTGCGCTGAGAACTATGTACGAATCCTTCTACCACCTCACCGGCAAGCCCTTTCAGCTCAACCCGGATCCGGCATTCTTTTTCGGAAGCCGCGGTCACAAGCGCGCGTTCGCGTACCTGCAATACGGGGTCTACCAGAACGAGGGGTTCATCGTCATCACCGGCGAGGTTGGCGCCGGCAAGACGACCGTCGTGCGCAGTCTCTTCGAGCAGCTCGACCGCGAGAAGGTGGTCGCCGCACAACTCGTCAGCACGCAGCTCGACGCGGAAGACATGCTGCGTGCCGTAGGCGTCGCGTTCGGGCTTCCGCTGAAATCGGCGAGCAAGGCGATCGCGCTCGGGTCATTGGAGGCTTTTCTGTGCCAGCTCGCGATGGAGCACAAGCGCGCACTGCTAATCGTCGACGAGGCGCAAAACCTCACGCCGCGGGCGATCGAGGAGCTGCGAATGCTTTCCAACTTCCAGCTCGGCGACCAGGCGCTGATGCAGAGCTTTCTGATCGGTCAGCCTGAGCTTCGCGGCATGATGCGCGGCCCGGCCATGCAGCCGCTTCAGCAGCGCGTGATCGCGTCGTACCATCTCGGGCCACTCGACGAGGCGGAAACGCGGGCCTACATCGAGCACCGGCTCAGGCATGTCGGCTGGACGGGAGACCCGGCGTTCGACCCGGCGTGCTTCCCGCTGATCCATTCGGCCACCGCCGGCATCCCCAGGCGCATCAACACCCTTTGCAACCGGCTGATGCTTGCCGGCTTTCTCGGCGAGAAACACGCGTTGGAGCCTGCCGACGTGCAATCGATCGTGCGCGAGATTCGCGAAGAGCTTGGACCTGAAGCCACCCTCGGCCCTGCGCCGGTGGCTAGCGGCGGCGAAACTTCCGCCGAGGCGCCGGGCACGATCGCAGGCGACGCGGCCGCCTGGCGCGCGCATTTTCGCCGTATCGAGGAGCGGCTCGATCGACTCGACAAGACGGTCGGAGTCGTCCTGGACTTGCTCCAGCGCGTGCTCCATCCGGAGAGGGCGAGCAAGCCAGGCAGTCCGGCGGGGCGCAAATGAAGAGGATTGCGCGGCCGCAAGGCCCGCTTGCCTGTATCGTAGGCGCGCGTCCGAACTACATGAAGATGGCGCCGCTCGTGCGCGCGTTCGGCACGCGGCCGGAACTGCCCGCCGCCGTTCTGATCCATACCGGCCAGCATTACGACGCCGAGATGAACGAGCAGCTCTTCGGCGATCTCGAGTTGCCGCCGCCCGACCTCAATCTGGAAGTGGGCTCGGGAACGCACGCGGTGCAGACCGCGGAAATCATGCGGCGCTTCGAGCCTGTCGTCGAGGAGCTCGCACCGAGGTGCGTCGTCGTCGTCGGCGACGTGAACTCGACGCTCGCCTGCAGCCTGGTGGCGAGCAAGATGCGCACGCCGGTCGTCCATGTCGAGGCGGGCCTACGCAGCTTCGATCGCGAGATGCCCGAGGAAGTCAACCGCGTGCTGACCGACCAGCTCGCGGAGCGTCTCTACACGACCGAGCGCTCCGCGGCAGCCAACCTCGCCCGCGAGGGCATTGCAGCTGAGCTTATCCGCTTCGTAGGCAACGTGATGATCGACTCGTTGCTTTGCCACCGGCAACGGGCGGTGCCGCCGAGGGAGACACTTGCCCGTGAACGCATGCCGACCGGTTTTCTCGACGATCCGGCCGGCTTCGGCGTCGTCACGCTGCACCGGCCATCCAACGTCGACGAGCCGGCGGCGCTGAGCGAGGCCCTCTCCATCCTACGCGACGTGTCGGAGCGCCTGCCGCTCGTCTGGCCCGTCCATCCACGCGCTCGCGGCAATATCGAGCGCTTCGATCTCACAGGCTTGGTTGCCCGCTCGCGCATCGCGCTGCTGCCGCCGCAGGGCTATCTCGAGATGCTCGGCTTGCTCGCCAACGCGCGCGTGACGCTTACCGACTCGGGCGGCATCCAGGAGGAAACCACGGCGCTTGAAGTACCGTGCCTCACGATGCGCGAGAACACCGAACGTCCGATCACTGTGGAGCAGGGCACCAATACCGTCGTGGGACGCGACCGGCGGCGCATCCTCGAATGCACTGACGAGATTCTCGCCACAGGCGGCAAGCGCGGCAGAGTTCCCGAGCTGTGGGACGGGCACGCCGCCGAGCGAATCGCCCAAGACATGGAGCAGTGGTTCGCATGCGGCCTGCACAAACGCGAGCCAGTGCACGCATGAACCGGCACGACGAACTGTCGGGCGCGATCGTGAACGCTCTTTCGATCGACGTCGAGGATTATTTCCAGGTCTCGGCTTTCTCCGGGCACATCCCGCGTAGCGAGTGGGACAATCTGCCGTGCCGAATCGAGCAGAACATCGACCGGGTCCTGGCGCTGCTTGCGGCAGCCGAAGTGCGGGCAACGTTCTTCACGCTTGGCTGGATGGCGGAGCGCTATCCGGCGTTGATTCGTCGCATCGCAGAGGCTGGGCACGAGCTCGCGAGCCATGGCTTCGCGCATCACCGGGCTACCGAGCAGAACGAGCGCGAGTTCTTCGCCGACATCTGCCTGGCCAAAGCCGTGATCGAGGACGTGACCGCGCGGGCGGTGAAGGGATATCGCGCGCCGAGCTTCTCGGTTGGAGCCGCGAACCCATGGGTGTTTGGCTGCATCGCCAGCGCAGGCTACCGCTACAGCTCGAGCCTGTATCCGATCCGCCACGATCACTACGGGGCTCCCGATGCGCCGCGCTTCGCGCACGAGGTGGCCCCAGGGCTCCTCGAGGTGCCGATCGCGACCGTGCGGCTGTTCAGCGCCAACTGGCCCGCGGGTGGCGGCGGATACTTCCGGCTTCTACCTTATCGAGTCTCGTGCTGGTCGCTCCGGCGCATCAATGCCGTCGACCGGAAACCCGCGATGTTCTATTTTCATCCGTGGGAAGTGGATCCTGATCAACCCCGCGTCAGCGGCGTGAGTGCGAAGACGCGGCTGCGCCACTACCTGAACCTGCAGCGGATGGAACCGAGGCTGCGGTGGCTGCTCAAGGATTTCCGGTGGGATCGCGCCGACCGGATCTTTCTGGGTGAGGGCGGCTGATGGACGCCGCCACGGCAGACATCGCCAGCGTCGAGCGGGCGACAGATCGTGTCACTGTTCGGCCGTTCGCGAACGCCGATGCCGGCCGCTGGGATGCCTTCGTGGAAGGCTGCCCAGAGGCGACTTTCTTCCATCGCATCGGCTGGCGCGACATCATCGAAGATGTATTCAGTCACCGTTGCCATTACCTCGTCGCGGAGCGCGGAGCGGAGCTGGTCGGCGTGCTGCCGCTCGCGGAGGTGCGCAGCCTGCTCTTCGGCCACGCGCTTGTTTCGCTGCCTTTCTGCGTCTACGCGGGTCCGGCGGCGAACGATCCTCGGGCGCGCGACGCGCTCATCGAGGCGGCGGCTCGTTTCGCACGCACGCTCGGTGTTGAACATCTCGAGCTTCGCAATCGCGTCGCCCGCTGCTCCGGCTGGCCGCAGCAGGATCTCTACGCCACATTCAGAAAGCCGATCCTTCCCGACGCTGAAGCGAATTTGCTGGCCATCCCGCGGAAGCAGCGAGCGATGGTCCGCAAGGGAATCGCCAACGGCCTCGCAAGCGAGATCGACGCGACCGTCGAGCGCTTTTTCGCGCTGTACGCGGACAATGTCCACCGCCAGGGAACGCCGCCGTTTCCCAGACGATATTTTTCGTCTCTGCGCAAGGTGTTCGGCGACCGGTGCGAACTTCTAACGGTCGTGGACCGCAGCGGTCGTCCGGTGAGCGGCGTGCTGAGCTTCTACTTCAGGGACGAAGTGCTCCCTTATTACGCGGGCGATACCGCCGATGCGCGAAACCTGGCTGCGAACGACTTCAAATACTGGGAGCTGATGCGGCTTGCGTGCGCGCGCGGAGTGCAGGTCTTCGACTACGGCCGCAGCAAGCACGGCACGGGCTCCTTCGACTTCAAGAGGAACTGGGGGTTCGAGCCAGCGCCACTCGCCTACGAATACCTCCTGCTGAAGCGCGATGCAATTCCGCAGAACAATCCACTCAATCCGAAGTACCGGATATTTATCTCGCTCTGGCAGCGCCTGCCAAAGCTGCTCGCCAACGCGATTGGTCCGTACATCGCCCGCAACCTCGGATAGACGACGCAACGGAGGAGCAGGGGCAGATCGTGATACGCCGCCGTAACAATGAAGCTAAGCACTGACCTTTTTGCGGACGCGATTACTGTCCGACCGGCGAGCTGGTCGCTCAGACCGCTCCTTGCAGTCGGTCTTGCAGTCGGGGCGATCCTCGCGCTGCATTGGCGCACCGTCGAATCGATCGTGTCGATCTGGTGGCGCTCGCCGACGTTCACGCATGGATTCGTAGTCGTCCCGATCTGCCTCTGGCTCGCTTGGCGCCGCCGCGACGCGTTGGCGCGCGTCGAGGCGAGACCCTGGTGGCTCGGCCTCATCGGTGTCGTCGGTGCCGGTGCGCTGTGGCTCGTGAGCTCGGCCGGGGACGTCGTCGTAGGCAAGCAGTTCGCGCTCGTCTTCATGCTCCAGGCTGCAGTCGTCACCGTGATCGGGACGCGCGCCGCGAGGGCGGTCGCGTTTCCTCTGGCGTTCCTGCTGTTCGCCGTTCCGGCTGGCGAAGCATTGGTCCCCACGCTCATCGACTGGACCGCCGACTTCGCAGTCGGCGCGCTGCGCGCTTCCGGCGTGCCGGTCTATCGCGAGGCCAATCACTTCGTCATTCCTTCCGGAGCCTGGTCGATCGTCGAAGAGTGCGCCGGGCTGCGCTATCTCATCGCGTCGCTCATGGTGGGGACGCTCTACGCGGCGCTGGCCTATCGCAGCACGCTGAGGCGCATCGCGTTCATCGCGGCGTCCATCCTCGTCCCCATCGTCGCCAACTGGTTTCGCGCGTACCTGATCGTGATGCTGGCGCATCTTACGAACAACACGCTCGCAGTCGGTATCGACCATCTGATCTACGGCTGGTTGTTCTTCGGCGTCGTCATGCTGCTGCTATTCTGGGTCGGTTCCTTCTGGCGGGAAACCGCGCCCCCAGGCTCCGAGGCCGCGCAGACGAGCCGAGCCGTTGCCGGAGCGCACGACTCGCCGCCGCTGTTCCAATCTCTTTTCCCGGCCGCGATCGCTGCGATCGCGATTGCGAGCGTGTGGTTACCGACAGAGGCCGCAATCAAGGCACCCCTCCGGCTCGAAGATCCGGTCCTGGCTCTTGTTGCGGGTGAGCAGGGATGGGGTGCTTCTGCGGCTCCGCTCTCGTGGAAGCCACAGTATCTCGGCTTCGCTTCCGAGCGCGCGCAGACCTTTCGCAAAGAAGGTCGCGACGTGGGCCTGTACCTCGCCTTCTATCGCCAGCAAGAGAAGGGACGAGAGCTCGTGACGTCGGGCAACGCACTGGTGGCGGTGACCGACTGGAACTGGAGGCTTCTAACGAAGGGAGCGGATAGCGTCGACTGGCTCGGTGAGAGGCAACCGGTGGACGCCTCCGAGCTCGCCGGCCCCGGGATCCGGCTACAGGTGTTCAGGCTTTACTGGGTCTCCGGTCGCGTGACCGCGAGCCAGGCCATTGCCAAGCTCCTGACCGCGTGGTCTGTGCTGACGGGCCACGGCGACGACTCGGCGCTGATCGTCATCTACGCGCCGCAAAAAGGCTCGGGCGAAGAGACCCGCACCGTGCTACGAACCTTTGTTTCCACGATGTCGCCCGCGATCGAACGCGCACTTGCGGCGACCCGGGAGAGCCCCAGATGAGCGATTCTTCCCGTTCGCTCATTGTTCATGTCGTCTACCGCTTCGCGACCGGCGGGCTTGAGAACGGTGTCGTGAACCTCATCAATCGGCTTCCGTCGGATTCCTGGCGCCATGTCATCGTCTCCCTGACAGAGATCGACGATCGCTTTTCCAGGAGGATCACCCGCAAGGACGTGAATTGTGTCGCGCTTCACAAAGTCCCCGGACACGCCTTGCGCCTCTATCCAACGCTGTTCAGGCTATTCCGGAAACTGCGTCCAGCGATCGTGCATACGCGCAACCTCGCGGCGCTGGAAGCTTGCGTGCCGGCCTGCGCAGCACGTGTTCCGGCACGCATACACGGCGAGCAGGGCTGGGATGTTCACGACCTCGACGGATCAAACCGGCGCTACCAGCGCCTGAGACGCACGTACCGGCCCTTCGTCACACGCTACGTCGCGGTCTCTCCGGACCTCGAGCGCTATCTTCAGGAACGCGTGGGCGTTCCTGCCACCCGCATCGATCAGATCTGGAACGGCGTCGATACCGTGGCCTTCAGACCCAGCGTTTCCGGCCGCGTGCCCATCGCCGGCTGCCCGTTCAGCGATCCGAGGCTGTGGCTCGTCGGCACAGTCGGGCGAATGGAGAAGGTCAAGGATCAGCTGAATCTCGCGGGAGCGTTCGTTCGCGCGGTGCGCTTGCATCCGGAGGCGCGGGCGCGGCTGCGACTCGTGATGGTGGGCGACGGAAGCCTCAGGTCTCAGGCCGAAACCATCCTGGACGAAGGAGGTGCGCGCGCGCTCGCATGGTTACCGGGCGAGTGCGCCGACATTCCTTCGTTGTTGCAGGGCCTCGACTGCTTCGTGCTGCCGTCGCTTGCAGAGGGCGTCTCCAACACGATTCTCGAAGCGATGGCGTCGGGATTGCCGGTTGTCGCCACACGTGTGGGCGCGAACGCAGAGCTCGTAGACGATGGGCTCACGGGCGCTCTCGTATCCGCGGCGGACAGCGATGCACTTGCGCGCGCGATCGTCGCGTACTTCGACGATCCGGCTAGCGCCAAGCACCACGGCCGGGCCGCACGACAGCGTGCCGAGAGCCGATTCAGTCTCGAGCGGATGGTCGAACGCTATCATCGTCTCTACAGCGAGCTCGTTCGGGAGGGCGCGGTCAGCCATGCTGCGCCCCGCGCCGCAGCGCAGGGCCCGCACACCCTCGGCTGATCGGGAGAAACGCGATGTGCGGCCTGGTCGGGATCTTCGACACCCAGGGAAGGCGAGAGGTGAGCCGCGAGCTTCTCTCTCGCATGAATGAAACCCTGCATCATCGCGGCCCGGACGAGTGCGGCCTCCACCTCGAGCCTGGGCTCGGCTTGGGCCATCGACGGCTCTCGATCATCGACTTGTCCACGGGGCAGCAGCCGCTCTACAACGAGGACGGCAGCGTCGTGGTCATCTACAACGGGGAAATCTATAACTATCAGTCGCTGATGGCGGAGCTTGTCGGTCTGGGATATGCGTTCCGCACGCGCAGCGACACGGAAGTCATCGTGCACGCGTGGGAGGCGTGGGGCGACGCTTGCGTGCTGCGGTTCCGCGGCATGTTCGCCTTCGCCCTCTGGGACCGCAATCGCTCGACTCTGTTCCTCGCGCGCGATCGGCTCGGCGTCAAACCTCTCTATTACACGGTGCTCCCCGACGGGACCTTCCTGTTCGGCTCCGAGCTCAAGGCGCTGCTCGCGCACGAACGCTTGCCGCGCGAGATCGACCCCTGCGCGGTGGAGGAGTACTTCGCGCTGGGCTACGTGCCCGAGCCGCGGACGATTTTCAGGGGCGCTTTCAAACTTCCTCCCGCGCACACCCTGACCCTCCGCCGCGGCGAACCGCTGCGCGCCCCCGTCGAGTACTGGGATCCGCGGTTCACTCTCGATCGCACACCGGCGCTCGAGGAGGCGGCCTCTGAGCTCACCGCGCGGTTGGACGAGTCGGTGCGGCTGCGCATGATCGCCGAAGTTCCACTGGGCGCCTTCCTCTCGGGCGGAGTGGATTCGAGCGCGGTGGTCGCGGCGATGGCCCGCGCATCTCAGGAGTCCGTCAACACCTGCTCGATCTCGTTTGCCGATCCCGCGTTCGACGAATCGCGCTATGCACGGGAGGTCGCCAAGCGCTACCGGACCCGGCACTTCGCGCATCGCGTCGAGAGCGAAGATTTCGACCTGATCGACGAACTGGCGCGCCTCTACGACGAACCCTTTGCCGACAGCTCCGCAATCCCGACCTATCGCGTCTGTCAGCTCGCGCGCCGCCACGTTACCGTCGCGCTTTCGGGCGATGGCGGCGACGAGAGCTTCGGAGGATACCGACGTTACCGCCTGCATCTCTCGGAGGAACGGCTGCGCCGGGCGCTGCCTCTCGCGCTGCGCCGGCCGGTGTTCGGTTTCCTCGGCAGCGCATATCCTAAAGCGGATTGGGCGCCGCGAATCTTTCGAGCGAAATCGACCTTCGAAGGGCTTGAGCGCGATTCGGTCGGAGCCTACTTTCACGGCGTGTCGATCCTTCGCGACGGGATGCGCGAGCGGCTGTTCAGCGACGCGTTCCACTCGCAGCTCGGCGGCTACAACGCGGTGGAGATATTCCGCCGCCACGCGCGCCATGCCGGAACCGACGATCCGCTCGCGCAGATCCAGTATCTCGACCTCAAGACTTATCTCGTCGGCGATATCAACACCAAGGTCGATCGGGCGAGCATGGCGCACTCGCTCGAGGTGCGCGAGCCGCTGATGGATCACCCGTTGGTCGAATGGCTCGCGACGCTCCAATCGTCGCTCAAGGTGAGCAGGGGCGAAGGCAAGTGGCTGCTCAAGAAGGCGATGGAGCCGCGGTTGCCTCATGATCTCCTCTACCGCCCGAAGATGGGCTTTACGGTTCCGCTGGCGCGCTGGTTCCGCGGTCCGCTGCGCGAGCGCGTTCGCAGTTCGCTTCTGGGCGAACGGCTCGCGGACACGGGGTTCTTCGAGGGAGCTTACCTGCGCGAGCTCGTCGACCGCCACGAGTCCGGCGCACGCGACTACAGCGCTTCGCTCTGGACGCTGCTCATGTTCGACGCTTTCCTTCGCAATGTCGTTGACCGCCAGAGCGAGGCGCGCCTGCTCACCGAAGCGGCCTGAGCCTGCGCCCATGCAGCAACTCGATCGGATCGCCAAGCGCTGCACGTCGGCATCGCGCCATGGGAGTTGACACCGACCCAATCGCGCAGGCGCGCGGCAGCGAACCTCGTGCTTTCGGCCGCCGTAGCGACCTGGCGGCGAGCGGCGCAATCGTGGGACTGGTCGGGCCTCTCCCTCCGCCGGCCGGCGGCATGGCCAACCAGACACGTCAGCTGGCAAGACTGCTTGCCGACTCCGGGCTCACGGTCGAGGTGGTGCAGGTCAACGCACCTTACCGGCCACAGTGGGTAGGGCGTGTACGAGTCCTTCGAGCCGCCTTCCGCCTGTTTCCGTATCTCGGACAACTATGGAGATCCGCGGGGCGCTGCAGCCTTTTCCATGTTATGGCCAACTCGGGTTGGGCCTGGCACCTGTGCGCGGCGCCTGCAGTCTGGATTGCGCGGATGCGAGAGATCCCTGTCGTCGTCAACTATCGTGGCGGGCAGGCCGAAGGTTTCCTGCAGCGCCAGATCGCCTGGGTCCACCCTACGCTGCGACGCGCGACCATCATTGCAGTGCCTTCTGCGTTTCTGAAAGGCATCTTCGCGCAATATGGGTTCGATGCCGAGATCGTGCCGAACGCTGTCGATCTCGATCGCTTTTTTCCCGCGGATTCCCCGCCCGGCGGCATGCACATCGTCATTACGCGCAATCTCGAGCCGATCTACGGAATCGACGTGGCTCTGCGGGCGTTCGGGACGATCCATCGCGAGCTGCCCGAGGCACGGCTTTCGGTTGCGGGAACAGGACCGCAGCGTGCCCAGTTGGAGTGCCTCGCGAAAGATCTGGGCATCGACCATGCCGTGCGCTTCACGGGCCGGCTCGATGGCGACGCGCTGCCCGCCTTCTATCGGACCGCCGATCTGATGCTGAATCCGTCAACGGTCGATAACATGCCGAATTCGATACTCGAAGCCTTGGCAAGCGGCGTGCCGGTAGTTTCGACCGACGCCGGTGGTATTCCTCACCTCGTCCGCAACGACCATACCGCGCTGCTCGTTCCATCCGGCGACTCTCGAGCCATGGCGGCTGCTGCGCTGCGCGTTCTTCGCGACGCTGGCTTGGCCGCTAGGCTGCGCGCTCATGGCAGGCAGGTTGCCGAGACCTACGCCTGGCCGCGGGTCCGTGATCAGCTGTTCGCGTTGTATGCCCGCGCATTGGGCGTACCCGCGAGCTCTCTGCGCCTCTCATGACCGTTTCGCCGATTACCCTCGCCGTTTCGAGGCTCGTCTTTCCGTTGCACGAACATTGGAAAGGACATGACAGCGTCCTCCGGCGCAAAGCACTTGAGCGCAGTCAGTGGTGGCCGCCAGAAGAGTTGTCGCGTTTTCGCGTCGACAGGTTACGGCGCTTTCTCGTGGAAGCGAAAACACACGTGACGTATTACCGGCAGCTATTTGCTGAGCGGAGCTTTGATCCAGCTTCGCTTAGAGATTTGACGGACCTTGCGCGCATCCCGCTTCTCGACAAGCAGTCGATCCGCATCAATCTCGACGCTCTCAGGTCCGACGTTGCGGATCGGCTGAGGCGGCACAACACCGGAGGTTCGAGCGGCGAGCCACTGGTGTTCTTCATGGGAAATGACCGCATCAGCCACGACGTGGCAGCCAAGTGGCGCGCTACGCGCTGGTGGGGCGTCGATGTCGGAGACCCGGAGGTGGTCATCTGGGGTTCCCCGATCGAGTTGACCGCTCAGGATCGTATGCGCGTGCTGCGCGATCGGCTGCTCAGAACTACGCTCCTGCCGGCGTTCGAAATGTCCGCCGCCAAGATCGATGGGTTCATCGAACGCATCCGGTCGATTCGTCCGAAGATGATCTTCGGCTATCCGTCGGCTGTGGCGCACATTGCCGCGCGCGCGGCGCGGACAGGCAAGCGTCTCGACAATCTCGGCGTTCGAGTTGCCTTTGTCACGTCGGAGATGCTCTACGAGGATCAGCGTAGGGCGATCGCTCAGGCATTCGGTTGTCCGGTGGCAAACGGGTATGGCGGGCGCGATGCCGGGTTTATCGCGCACGAATGCCCGAGTGGAGGCATGCACATCAGTGCCGAGGACATCGTGGTGGAAGTCGTCGATGCAAACGGCGTGCCGCTCCCGCCCGGACAATCGGGTGAGGTCGTGGTGACTCACCTCGCGACAGGCGACTTCCCTTTTGTCCGCTACCGGACAGGCGACATCGCCTCGCTCGATACTCGCCATTGTCCCTGTGGCCGTGGCTTGCCACTGCTCGCGGACATCAAGGGACGCACCACGGATTTCGTTGTGGCGCGGGATGGGACCGTTATGCATGCGCTGGCGCTCATTTATGTGGTGCGGGATCTGCCCGGCGTCGAACAATTCAAGATCACCCAGCACGATCTTGATCGGACTGAAGTTCAACTTGTGGTGACCTCGGCGTTCTCCTCAGACTACGAACAGAAGCTTGTCCGGGATTTCAAGTCTCGACTCGGCCATTCGGTAGACATCGAGCTGCGGAGAGTCGACCACATTGCACCTGAGAATTCGGGTAAGTACCGACATGTGGTCAGCCACGTTGTTCGTGCTCCCGCGCCTGCCTAAAAGCCGAGCATGGCCAGCTATCAAGGACTGATCGATTTTTCGCAACTTGGTCCCGGCACGGGCGAGCTTCGCGTGGAGTCGCAAGACCATGATCGTTGCTGCAGGCTGCCAGGGTTGGAGATACGGTGGAAGCGTGATCAGGCGCAAGTCGCACTCGCCGACGGAGTGCTGGCGATCGTTGCGTGCAATGCGCGCTCGAACGTGGAGGGCGACGAAGCCAGGCGCTGGATCTACCGTTATACCCGACATGGCGCACGGGCGGCTGAGGAAACCGAGGGAGGATTCGCGATCGTCATCGTCGATCTCCGGAGGCAGCAAGTCGTGCTCTACGTCGATCGCTTCTCGATCGAGACCTTGTGCTATCGCGCCGGCGACGGAGCACTCGGGTTCTCGGATGCCGCGTCCGAGGTCCCGGGTTCGACCCGGCAGCTCGATGCGCAGTCTCTCTACCACTACTTGTACTTCCACGTCATTCCTTCGCCCAGGACAGTCTTCGCCGACGTGTGCCGTGTCGAGCCCGCGCATTGCGTGACCGCCTCCGCGACGGCGACGCGCGTGTTCCGATACTGGGAGCCGGCATTCATCGAAAACGATCGCAACAACCTGGTCGAGCGTCTGCGAGGATTCGCTTCGGTCGTGAGAGGATGCGTGGAACGGGAAGCGAGCGAACCCGCCACCGCGTGCTTCCTAAGCGGCGGTACAGACAGCTCGACCGTAGCCGGCATGCTGACGCAGCTTCGCGGAGTGCCCGCGCACGCGTATTCGATCGGTTTCGCGACCCAAGGATACGACGAGATGGCGTACGCGCGGATCGCGGCGCGTCATTTCGGCCTCGTCCACCACGAACACTATCTCACGCCCGACGAGATCGCCGCGGCGATACCGAAGCTCGCCGCGTCCTTCGATCAGCCATTCGGCAACTCTTCGGTGCTCCCCGCCTATTACTGCGCCCTGCGCGCGAAGCAGGACGGTTTCGATCGCATCCTCGCAGGCGATGGCGGCGATGAGCTCTTCGCGGGCAACTCGCGTTACGCGATGCAGAAGGCGTTCGAGCTCTATCACGTCCTTCCACCGCGGTTGCGTGACGCGCTCGAGCGCACGACCAACGGGAAGCTGTTCCGGCTCCCAGGTTTCAGGCAGATCGGCGGCTACGTGCGGCATTCGAGCCCGAGCATGCCGGACAGGCTCGAGTCGTTCCAGCTCTTGCACCGGCTAGGCGGAGGCACCGTATTTGAAGCAGATTTCCTCCGTCGCGTCGATCCGGGGAGTCCGTTGCGCGAGCAGCGGGTGACATGGGGCACGGCTAAGGCGGACTCACTTATCAATCGCATACTCGCCTACGACTGGAAGTACACGCTGGCCGACAACGATTTGGCAAAAGTGCGCCAGGCCGCACGGCTTGCAGGGATCAGGGTCGGGTATCCGTTGCTTTCCCGGGCGCTGGTCGATCTTTCGCTCGCCCTGCCGCCGGAATGGAAGCTAAAAGGACTGAAGCTGCGCTGGTTCTTCAAGGAGGCATTGCGCGATTTCCTCCCGCGGGAGATTCTCCGGAAGAAGAAGCATGGCTTCGGCCTACCCTACGGGCACTGGACCTTGCGCCATGCGGGTCTCCGCCGACTGACGGAGGAGTCTCTCGAAGGAATCGCGCGTCGCGGCATCGTTCGCGAGCAGTTCGTCCGCGACTTGCTGGAAAAGCAGCTGCGCGAAGCGCCGGGCTACTACGGTGAGATGGTGTGGATCCTCGTGATGCTGGAGCAATGGCTGCGGGCGCACGGATCGACAGCGGCTGGGGAAGCGCCGCGGACACCGCTCTCGACGACGCCCAAGGCTACAGCGCGTTCGGCATAGACGCGTCGAGGCGATGCTCGAAATTTCCCTACTCGGAACGGCACGCGAGCTCGAGGGCCTGCGCGAGGAGTGGAACTCGCTGCTGCAGGTCAGCGCGGCCGACACGGTGTTCCTGACCTGGGAGTGGGTTTCGGCGTGGTGGAAGAATTACGGGAGCGACAAGACGCTGTGGCTCCTCCGGATTCGCGACGGCGATTCCGTCGTGGCGCTGGTGCCGCTCTATTTGAAAACATTTCGTCGCTACGGTTTTTCCTACACGGGGGCATATTTCGTCGGCGACGGCTCCGCAGATTCGGACTACCTGGACGTCATCGTTCGCAAGGGAGACGAAGAGCGGGTGGCGCAAACCTTCGCCGCGTTCTGCCTTGACGGCAAGCTTCCGGCCGATCTGCTCTTCCTAAACGAGGTCCCCGAAACATCGGACGTTCTGAATCACCTGCAGCACGGCGTGCAAGGATGGCACTGGCAGCAGACCGAGATCCCGTGCATGTATGTTGATCTCCCCGACGATTGGGAGACGTACCTCAGAGGCCTTGCACCTCGAATGAGAACCAAGATTCGCTCCCTCACCCGGGAGCTCGAACGAAACCGTGTCGTCCGCTACGAAGGTTCCCCGAGCGAGGAGCAACTCGCCGGGAGGCTAGAGGACTTGTTCCGGCTGCATCGCCTTCGCTGGCAGACCAAGAACCGGGAAGGCGTATTTGTTTCCGTGAACAAACGGCGCTTCTACTACGAGATGTCGTCGAACTTCCTCGCCAAGGATTGGCTCAGGTTCTATTCGCTTGCGGTCGGCAACAAGTACGTCGCGCATCAATTCTGCTTCGAGTACAAGGAGACCATGTTCCTCCTGCAGGAAGGCTTTGACCCCGAGTGGGCGGACCTGGGCATCGGAAACGTGCTGCGCGCCCACGTGTTTCGCGACTGCATCGAGCGCGGCGTGAAGCGATACGATTTTCTCGGAGGCGCGACGCCGCACAAACAGTCATGGGGCGGCACGATAAAGAACAGCCTTCGAGTCGCGGTGGGCAAGCCACTTCCGAAAAATGCACTCTTCTTCGGCGTCCCCCGCATCCTCGACGCCGGCAAGGACTCGCTCAAGGCGGTGCTACCGGCTAGAGTGCTCGCCTGGCGCAGATCGCTGCTGAGCTGATGTCAGCCCGGCCCCCCGTCTTCGTGATGAACCTGTACTACACGGGCATCGGCATTGCGCGCAATCTCGATGGCTTGGGTGTGGACGTCTTTGGTCTGTCTGCCGAACCCGATGCCCCTGGCGTGCGTTCCCGGTTCTTGCGTGACGTTTACACCGTACCGAACAGCCGCGACGAGCCGCGGGCTCTGAGTGAACGGCTGATGGAGATCAGGCAGGAGCATGCGCTCGCGCCGGTCATCTTCCCGACCCGGGACGCCGATGTGCTGTTCCTGCATGAGTATGCCGATCTGCTGAGCGGGCACTACTGCCTTCCTCCATCGCGTGATGCAGCGCGGTTGCTGATGGACAAGCTGCTGCTCGCCGCGCTCGCACATGAGTGCGATATCGCGGTCCCAAAGACGGCGCTGTGCAGCTCGGAGGTGGATCTGGAGCAAGCCGCAGCGGAGTTCGCATTCCCGCTCGTGATCAAGCCGCGAATGGCGGAGGAATGGCGGAGCCGGGGAGCGTGGGAGAAGGTCGGGGCTCGCAAAGCCATCCCGGTAGATACGCCGGCGGAGCTGCGGGACGAGTATCGGAAGGTCGCTGCAGTATCGCGAGAGGTTCTGCTCCAGGAGTACGTTGCGGGCGAAGATAGCGATATCGTTGTCTGCTGCTGCTGTATCGGCAGGGATGGCCGCTGGCTGGGTCACTTCACAGGAAAGAAGCTGCGCCAGAATCCACCCTTGTTCGGAACCGGCTGTCTCGTCGAAGCGACGCCGGTCCCGGAGATCATCGAGCCTTCACGGCACCTTCTCGAGGCATGCCGCTACAGCGGTCTTGCCGAGGTCGAGTTCAAGCATGACCGCGCCAGCGGCCGGTTTGTGCTGATCGAAGTCAATCCGCGGCACTGGGACCAGCACGAGCTCGGCCGGCTGGTCGGAGTGAATCTGACCCGGATCGCTTACGAAGACTGGATAGGGCTCGTGCCCGAGCCGTGCCTGCCTGACGTTTACACCGCGCGCAGGCCCCGATGGATCGCCGAGCAGGAAGCGCTCTATCTCATTGCAAGGAACACGGCTCGGAAACTCGCCGCCGCACGAGCGCGAGGCGCCACCATCGCGTCGCAAGCGGGGATTCTGAAGGCCGCGGTCGCCGAAGCGTTCGACATTTTTTGCAGCAAGCCTCGGCTCTTTTCCATACTCAGCAGTCGGGATCCAATTCCCGGGCTCATATTCTGTTCGCGGCTCTTCCGTGAAACGGTTCGGCTCGCGGCCAGAACTCTGCAAAGGCACTCATGAACCCACCGTCCAGTCTTGAGCTCTGGAAGCAGCATGGCGAAAGCTTGCTGGTCGTGCAGCCGTTCATGGACCGCCTGATCGTGCGCGGCGACGGCTGTTATCTCGTCGATGTCGACGGTCGCCGCCTCCTCGATCTGGCCGCAGGTCAGTTCTGCAGCATCCTCGGGCACAACCACCCGCGCTTCAGCGCCCGGCTCCGCGAGCAGCTCGACGCTCTCGTGCATCTCGGGGATCAATACGTGGCGCCGGTCGTATTACATGCTGCGGAGCGGCTCGCATCGATCGCGCCCGTTCCGGGGGGCAAGGTGCTCTTCCTATCAACCGGCTCCGAAGCGAACGAATGCGCGATGCGCATGGCCAAGGCGGTCAGCGGCCGCACGGGCATGCTAGCTTTCAGCCGCGGCTATTACGGCATTTCTCTTGCAACCAGGAACTTGAGCTCGATATCCGACCACCCCGGCAAGGTCGACTTCCAGCCCGCCCCAATCGAGCAGTACAAGCTGCTTAGCCCCGATGCCCGCCGGTGCCCGCTGGGGATCGAGCATAGCGCCTGCACCGGAGCGTGCCTGTCGGCTTCGTTCGAATTGCTCGGCGAGCACAGCCACAACATCGCGGCAGTGATCGTGGAGCCGATCCTTTCCGCGGGCGGAATGATATTTCCGTCGAAAGAGTATTTGACGGCTCTCTATGCTCGCTCGCGCGAGATCGGTGCGTTGTTCGTGGTGGACGAAGCTCAGACCGGGCTCGGCCGGTGCGGGGAATGGTTCGACATCCAGAATCATCAAATTGAACCTGACATGGTCGTGGTGTCCAAGACAGCGGGCAACGGCTATCCCATCGGCGCCGTCGTGGCCTCGGAGGCCGTTGCAACGAAGCTCGAGTCACAGGGCTTCGGACATCTTTCCAGCCATCAGAACGATCCTCTCGCGGCAGCGGCGGTTCATGCCGTAATCGACATCGTGGAAGAGGAACGACTGATCGAGCACAGCCGCGCAATGGGCGAGTATTTCACGGAGCGACTGCGGACGTTGCAGCGAAAGCATCCGCTGATCGCCGACGTGCGAGGACGTGGTTTGATGATCGGCATGGAGCTTGCTGCCGATGGCAAATTGCGCGATGAGAACATCGCGCTCCGGCTAGCGTTGCTGTGCGAGCAGCGAGACGTGCATCTCACCTACACCTATTATGAGCCGGTCGTGCGATTCATTCCGCCGCTTGTGATCACGGCGAAGGAGATCGATGCCGCCATTGCTGTGCTCGACGACGCGCTTGGTGCGCTGGAGAGCGGCAACGCCGATCTTTCGGCACTTCTACCGCGCAACGTTCGCAGCGGACCCTACCTCAGGCACATGAGCAACCGAATTTCCCCGATGCGACTCGTACGCGGGCTGTGGAACAACGCGCCGAAGGACTGGGTGAAAAAGCTCAAGAAACTTTAAACATAGATGAGCACACCCGACCAGGTTCTGCGACTCAGAGATGACAGAGACTCGAACATGTCATTCGGCGACGTGCAGTCGCCGCCGGTGTGCGATCTCAAGCAGACGGTCAAGGCGAGCGAATTGCGCATCCCAGCTGTACCGTTCTACCATTAGCCGCCTGGCATTCTGTCCTAACCGATGTGCACGCTCGGCATTGGTTGCGAGATCAACACACGCATCGACCCAATCATTGGCGGAATCTGCGCACACCAGGTGCTCGCCCGAGGATGCACCGATCCCCGTCAATGCTCCTGGCGAAACGACAACGGGCTTCGCCATCGCCATAGCCTCCAGTACCTTGTTCTGAACACCGCGTGCAAGGCGTAACGGAGCAACCGCGACGCGCGCTCGCGCGAGGTAGGGAGCAACTGACTCGACGCGCCCGGTCACCGTGATGGCATCGGCCGCCAGCCGGCGGACGTCGCTCGTTGGTCGCGATCCGACGACCACAAATCGCGCACCGGGCACAGCGGCGCGCACGTGGGGAAATACCTCACGCGCGAACCACTTGACTGCTTCCACATTCGGAGGGTAATCCATTGCACCCGTGAACACGAAGTCTGCTTCCATCGTGTTCGTCGCGCTGGAAGGAAAACGATCCGGAGAGAACATTTCAGTATCTACGCCGTTCGGCAGCGTAACGACCCGGTCGCCGTAGCCCGTGGGCAGGATCGAGCGAAACAGGTCCGCCTCCTCGTCCGAGACGAACGCAACAAAATCGGCACCGGCGGCAAGACGACGCTCCTCTCGCCGAACACGCGCAGCTTCAGACCGGAACAGCCACTGCTTCAAACCCGTTGCGTCATGCGCGTACGCAAGGAACTTCTCGGAATCCACGTCGGCGAAATGGAGAATTCGACTCGGCTCGGTAGTGGGGGCGCGCCGGAACTTGTCGACGGCGTACGTGGAGACATTGCTGGAGTGTGTGACGATTGCAACCGGTGGATCCATAGCGTCGATGCGCTCCAGCCACCGGTCGAGGCGACGCGACCTGAATAGCGCGTACGACACCGGATCTCCCATGAACCATCGTGGGATAGCTCGAATGAAAGCCCACGGCTTTCGAATTCGAGCGACACATAGGTCCTCCACCATGGCCCGAAGCGTCGCGATGCCAGCAGTATCCGCATCATCGTCGATAAAGGTCCCGAGAAAGACGCGATAGTCACGCACGAGGTGACGTAGCAAGTTGATGCTAGTGATGCGCTCCCCCTTGATCGGGGGATATGGTATGCGCTGGCAAAGAAAGACGAGTGCCGGTTTGGACATCACTAATCAATCGAACTGCCGCAACCGACCTTTTCGCGGCTTCGGACCAAAGTGAACCCGTAACCACGCCTGCGTCGCCTCGTGATCGGCTAGCCAGAAATCGGCCATGGTCGCGTGCGTCGGTCGGTTGGAGAATAGAGCGGTCAGGCGAACGCCGGCCCCTTTGCCCGCCTCGATGTCAGATTCCTGATCACCAATCATCGCCGAAGCGGCGAGGTCGAGCCGCAATTCCCTTGCCGCGAGGAGCAACATTCCGGGAGCGGGTTTGCGCAACGGCGAGACTACGTTGTAGGGCGAATTGCCCTCGGGGTGATAAGGACAGTGGTACACCGCATCGAGCGGCGCTTTTGCCGCAGCGAAGCGGGCTAGCATCCATTTCGTCAGACGCGCGAAGTCCCGCTCGGTGAACAGCCCTCGAGCGATGCCAGCTTGATTAGTAGCTACTACGACGGCCAGGCCCAGTTCGCGGGCAGCGCGCACCGTGTCGAAAATACCGGGTACCCACTCGAAGTGTTCAATGCGGTGGCAATAGCCTCGATCGACGTTGACGACGCCGTCGCGATCGAGGAACAGCGCCGGTCGCAGGGGCTTGTTCATCCTGATCCTAGCAACAGACGAGCCCTCGAATAGTCCTCGGGGATTCCGATGTCGATAAAGGTTCCTGTCACGCGAAACACCCGCGGTCCGATTTCGGCGAGGCGACCCGCCAGAATTTCTTCTTCAAAAGAAAACACTGTAGGCAGCGCCAGCGAGTCGAGCAGATTCCGACGCATCACATACACGCCCGCGTTGATGAGTCCCGGGCCGACGATGCCCTTTTTCGAAAAGCCGACGATTCGGCTACCGTCGACGCGTATTCGTCCATAACGCTCAGCATTCTCGACTTCGACAGCGCATACTGATAGCCCGGCGTGGTTGCGTCGGTGCATGTTGACAAAGCGACGTAAGTCGACATCCACATAGCTATCGCCATTTAGGACGACGACGTCATCGCCGTTGCAATACGTAGCAGCAAATCGAATCGCGCCGCCAGTTCCAAGCGGCTCGGCTTCAATCGCATATTGGATCGGTACGCCTTTGTAAGCGGTGCCGACTGCCTCCTCGATAAGGGCATGCCGGAACCCAACTGACAGCACGAACCTTCCAATCCCCTGCCGTTGCAGCCGTTCAAGCAAGAACTCGAGAAAGGAGCGCTCTCCGATCGGTGCCAAAACCTTAGGTATATCAGGGAGAACCGGCCGAAGGCGCGTCCCGAGCCCGCCGGCGAGAATTATGACGTCCAATCCCTATTTCCGGTGATGCGAACCGTGGATCGCACTCTCGATTAGCGCGCAGAAGATGTGTCCCAGCACGATATGACCCTCCTGGATCTTTTGCGTCTCTTCGTGCGGTACCGCGATCCAGTGATCGGCTAGATCTGCCAACGGGCCGCGCTTAGCCCCGGTCATCGCGACGGTCACCATTGACTTTGTACGGGCAGTTTCCATCGCCCGAACCACGTTTTTCGAGCGTCCCGATGTCGAGATTCCGATCAAAACGTCGCCCGGACGGGCAAGCGCCTCGACCTGGCGCGAGAACACGTACTCGTAGCCAAAATCGTTTCCTATCGCGGTCAGTGCAGACGTATCGACCGTAAGCGCAATGCCAGGCATTCCGGGACGATCGAAGACAAGCTTGCCGACGAGTTCGGCTGCAAGGTGCTGACAATCCGCGGCACTGCCGCCGTTGCCACAAAACAGAATCTTGCCGCCGCGTTCGATCGACGTGCTGCACGCCGTTCCCACACCGTGCACCGCTGTTATCAGCGCCGGATCACTGAGCATTGCCTCCATCACCTTCATTGTTTTGGAGATTTCCTGCTCCGCATAGGTCATGTGTCAATCCTCCAACCCTCCGTGCCGCGCTTGGTGAACGAGCACGTCATGACGCGGCCATCCTCCCGTTCAAGCCTCTGGATGACCTCCAGGCGCCGGAGCGGATCAACCACGAATGTAATGAAACCGCCGCCGCCCGCTCCGGAGATCTTCCCCGCTACCGCGCCAGCCGCCAATGCAACGCCAAACACGCGGTCTATACGATCGCTTGATATGTGCGCCGCCGTGCGCTTCTTGGCCTCCCACGAGCGATTGAGCACCGTCGCGAACTTCCTGAAGTCGCCTTTGAGCACGGCTTCCTTCATCACGTAGGCGTCCGCCTTCAACTGATGCATGGCCTCGACCGACTGGAGCGCGCTGCTGGCGACGTTATTCACTTGCTCCGCAATGATCTCAGCGGACGATCGCGATACCCCAGTGTAGAAGAGCACAAGTGATGCCTCGAGCTCGGAGAGCACCCAGTTCTTGATCCGCAGCGGGTTTACGACGACATGATCGTCCGCGAAGAACTCCATGAAATTGAATCCGCCGAACGTTGCAGCATACTGATCCTGTCGACCTCCCTGAAGTTGCGCATCGACGCGCTCAATTGCGAATGCGAGCTGGGCGATATCGTATTCGCCGAGTGGAAGTGACAGCGCCTCGACGAATGCCTTGACCATCGCAACGACCATCGTCGAGGACGACCCAAGGCCGGAGCCCGGGGGAGCCTCGCAATAGGTCGTCAGCCGGCACGGATAGGGTCTTCCTGAAAGGAATTCAAGTGCGATGCGGCGATAGACCGCCCGATGCAGCAGCGTCGGTCCCTCCAAACGGAGAACGGATGGATCTGCCCTGTCCGAGGACTCGCATCCAATATCGGCCGCGACGAAATGCACCTCGTTGCCAGTGAGCGGCTCGAGCGTCGCATACGCGTATTGGTCGATGGTTGCGTTCAGAATCGCCCCACCATACTGCTCGCAGTAAGGCGACAAGTCTGTCCCGCCGCCGGCCAACCCAAGGCGTAATGGTGCGCGCGCGCGAATCAACATTGTGAGATGCTTGCAATGGCAGGGACGACACGCGATCGCGCGTTCATCGGTCCGCCGATCTGATCCTCAGCTCACGAGACGCCGAGGATCCAGCCGGCGCTCTCGCGGCGCTGACCAGCCCCCATTGACGGTCGGCGCAAGTCTTCCAGAGCTCTCGGTTGCACATCCCGCACGCTTAGATGACTCGCTTCAATCAAGCGCCATTCCGAATTGGAATGTTGCCATTAAACCGGACGAAAGTCACAGGGCGACGACAGGCAGCCAGGATTCGCACCGTTCCTCGGCCGCATTTGACGCCCCTTAGGTTGGCGAAATGGCGGGATCGAGGCGACCCGGTTTGTGGCGAACGTCCTGTCCCAGCGGATAGGCAGCAGAGATCTGTGATTCGCTGCTCCCATTAACCGTGTCACCTCGGTAAGATAATACTTTTCGGCCGCATTACTTCTATGGACCGCGTAATCACAGCTCTCCCTTGTGGACGCTTCTGATGTTCGATGCATCTCTCTGCAATGTCATCGACCGTTCGGTCGAGTCACGGCTGTGAACATGGCGGCATCACCGGAATGCGCATACTTCACGTTCTCGACCATTCGCTCCCCCTGCACAGCGGCTACGCCTTCCGGACCGCCGCGATCCTGCGTGAACAGCGGCGGCTGGGATGGGATACCTATCAGCTCACTGGCCCAAAGCAGGGAGGTGGAGCAGACGTGCAGGCGGAGGAAATAGATGGAATTCAATTTCTTCGGACTCCCAGCACAGGTGCGCTGCTGTCTCGTATTCCTGTCGCGCGCGAACTCGCGCAGATGGCCGCGACCACGGCTCGGCTCCAGGAAATTGCACGACTCATAAAGCCAGACGTCCTTCACGCGCACTCGCCGGTTCTTAATGCGCTGCCTGCCATTCGCGTAGCGCGCCGCTTGGGTATTGCGGTCATCTACGAGATTCGCGGCTTCTGGGAGGACGCTGCTGTCGATCATGGCACGAATCGTCTTGGCGGACCGCGCTATCGACTGACCCGCGCACTTGAAACGTTCGCGCTGCATCGTGTCGATCACGTGACAACGATCTGTGAGGGGCTGCGCACCGATATCGTCGGGCGCGGTATACCGGAATCGAAGGTGACTGTCGTGCCAAACGCCGTTGACATCTCGGGGTTCCCATACGGCACCGAACCCGATACCGCCTTGAAGCGCGAATTGGGGCTCGACGGCAAGTTGATCATCGGATTCATCGGCTCATTCTATGCCTATGAAGGACTCGATCTCCTGCTCGGGGCATTGCCGATCATTGTTGATCGCATACCCAATGTTTGCGTTCTGCTCGTTGGTGGTGGGCCTCAGGAGCAGGCACTGAGGACGCTCGCGACCGAACTTGGCGTCAACAGCATGGTCTTATTCGCGGGTCGCGTGCCACATCAGGAGGTTCAGCGCTACTACAGCATCGTCGACGTATTTGCCTACCCTCGACACCGGATGCGTTTGACCGAGCTTGTGACACCTCTCAAGCCGCTCGAAGCGATGGCGCAGGGTCGACTTCTCGTTGCGTCGGATGTTGGTGGTCACAAAGAACTCATTAAAGACGGCGAGACTGGGATGCTCTTTGAAGCGGGCAACAAGCAGTCGCTGGCTGATACGATTGTGCGGCTGCTGGAAATGCGCGACGGCTGGCCGCGTCTCCGAGAACAGGGGCGTCAATTCGTCGAACGCGAGCGGACCTGGGCCCAAAGCGTCACCCGGTATCGTACGGTCTTCGATTCGCTGCGGATCGTGTCATGATGGGTCCAGCTTGGCCAGCCGACAGAAGGCGTGCGACTGGAGGTTCACTTCGCAGCCCCCGAGAGGAGACTTATCTGGTGACCCCCAAGAAGCTTTGGACATAAATGGACGCCCCCAAACAGATTCTGCGGCCTGGAGATGACCGATATTCGTAGTCAGCTTTGTTTCGCATTAAGTAGGCGGTTGATGCGACCTCCTTCAGCCCGCACAGTCGACTATCAGGCGTACGGAGATTGGCGTTCTGATTCGTTGTCACAGAGCTGGGCGCAGTTTGCGGATTCAGCGATTGCTGGAAAGGCAGTGCTCGATTTCGGTTGCGGCGATGGGCAATTAAGCTTCTTTCTCGCCAAAGAAAAGCGCCCGCAAAGGATGTTAGGGGTGGACATCAATGCGTCCGCGATTGCGCGAGCAAAGGCAGCGATCCCAGTCGCTCAAACTCCGGCGGGAACTCAAATCGATTTCACGCTTGGCACGACTGAACACTTGCCCGTTTCCGATCGATCCTTTGATACGCTGCTCGCATTCGACTGCCTTGAGCATGTGATGTCTCCGGCACCCATCATTCGCGATTGGTATAGAGTTCTTCGACCGGGTGGGCGCTGTCTAATTGAATGGTTTCCGTATAAGGGACCCTGGGGTCCCCACATGGAGGCTCTTATCCCCATCCCATGGGCGCACGTGATCTTTGGCGAACGTGCGATGTTCCGTGCCGCGGAAATGATTTATGACCTACCGGAATTTGTTCCAAGACATTGGGATCTCGATGAAGCCGGCAACAAGAAGCCCAACAAGTGGCGCGCGTGGTCGTCGTTTCAGGAGCAAGGGTTCATCAATAAACTGGATCTGCGCACATTCCTGGATCTAGCCGCTGGCACTGGCTTCACGGTGTCTCGCCTGGAATGCCATAGTTTCGGCGGTTCCAGCATCAGGCGGGCTCTCGGCCGGATACTAATGAGGATGCCGGTGATCGGAGAATATTTCGTTTCGTACGCCAATATCGAGTTGCTACGCCCCTCCGTGTGAGCGGGTCCGCAACCAAAGCAGCTTCCTGCTCTATTGAGGTTTGAACGCGGCGATCCCGATATTGTCCAGCTGAGCGCGCCGCTTCGTTCCAAACTGCGAGAAGGTGCTCGCCGTCGAGCCGTACACCTGAAGGCTCGCTCCCACGCTTAGTCCACCGCTCGAGCCGGTATCTACATCGATCAACGTAAAGCCGTTGCCGGCCGACAGCGTTCCAGTGCCCGGGTCGGCCACCGTGCCGATCAGCAGCATCCCGGTCTGCGCCAGGGTTCCGCTCGTAGGTGAGACATGAGTGAAGATCATGCCGGTGTCGTTCTGAGCTTGCAGACCCAACGAGCATGCATTGCTGAGCGCCACGCCCGAGAATTCCGCCACGATCATGCCGGGAAAACTGGCATTGACCTGCACCGATGTTCCGCCGCCGCTCGTGACGGCTGCGCTGTAGACGCTGAGGTAATGTTTCGTCGCAAAGAGACTTCCGGAATCGACGCTCGAACCGCACTGCACGAACGTGCCGCAACGTCCGTTGGTGCATACGGGCGGACTTGCTGGTGGCGAGCCGTACGTGGCCACGACTGCCACCAGCGTATTGTTCAATCTCACATTCGCTGGCAACCTACAGCTCGCAGTCGAGTTGCCGGTGTCGCACGTTGTCTCCTGCACGAACCCAATCTGGCTGCTCACCGTCAGGCTCACCGTCGTCGTGTGCGTTACCCCGCCGCCGCTCGCCGTAATCGTGATCGTGTACGTCCCGGTCGCTGTGGTCGAGGCCACCGCCAAGGTCGCCGTCGAGTTGCCCGTCCCGGGAGCGGCGATCGGGTTAGGACTGAAGCTCACCGTCACTCCACTGGGTTGCCCGCTGGCCGATAGCGACACCGAGCCGTTGAATCCATTTAGGGCTGTGGTCGTAACGGTCGTCGTCCCGCTGTTGCCCTGCACTACGCTCAACGATCCCGGCGAGGTCGTCAAGCTGAAGTCCGCGACCGCCTGGGCGCTCACCGTCAGGCTTATCGCTGTCGTATGCGTTACCCCGCCGCCGCTCGCCGTAATCGTGATCGTGTACGTCCCGGTCGCTGTGGTCGAGGCCACCGCCAGGGTCGCCGTCGAGTTGCCCGTCCCGGGAGCGGCGATCGGGTTAGGACTGAAGCTCACCGTCACTCCACTGGGTTGCCCGCTGGCCGATAGCGACACCGAGCCGTTGAATCCGTTTAGGGCTGTGGTCGTAACGGTCGTCGTCCCGCTGTTGCCCTGCACTACGCTCAACGATCCCGGCGAGGTCGTCAAGCTGAAGTCCGCGACCGACGAAGTTGCTGGATAGAACGCTGCAATCCCGATGTCGCCCAGTTGGATGGCCGACGTCGTTCCGAACTGCGAGAAGGTGCTCGCCGTCGAGCCGTACACCTGAAAGCTCGCACCCACGCTCAGTCCGCCGCTTGAGCCGGTATCTACGTCGATCAACGTTAAGCCATTGCCGGCCGACAGCGCGGTGGTGCCCTGACCGGCCACCGTGCCGATCAGCAGCATGCCGCTCTGCGCCAGGGTTCCGCTCGTAGGTGAGATATGAGTGAAGGTCATGCCGGTGTCGTTCTGAGCTTGCAGACCCAACGAGCATGCATTGCTGAGCGCCACGCCCGAGAATTCCGCCACGACCATGCCGGGATAGCTGGCATTAATCTGCACTGCAGTAGCGCCACTGCTGGTCACGGCCGCGCTGTAGACGCTGAGGTAATGTTTCGTCGCAAAGAGACCTCCGGAGTCGGCGCTGGCGCCACACTGCACGAACGTGCCGCAACGTCCATTGGTGCATGCCGGCGGACTGGCTGGCGCCGAGCCGTACGTGGCCACGACCGCCACCAGCGCATTGTTCAGCGTCACGTTCGCTGGCAGCGTACAGCTTGCAGTCGGGCTGCTGGTGTCGCACTTCGTCTCCTGCACAAATCCAATCTGGCCGTCTCCGCCGACGCTCGGGCTCACCGTCAGGCTCACCGTCGTCGTGTGCGTTATCCCGCCGCTGCTCGCCGTGATCGTGATCTGGTACGTTCCGGTCGCTGTGGTCGAGGCCACCGCCAGGCTCGCCGCGGAGTTGCCCGTCCCGGGAGCGGCGATCGGGTTAGGACTAAAGCTCACCGTCACTCCACTGGGCTGCCCGCTGGCCGATAGCGATACCGAGCCGTTGAATCCGTTCAGGGCCGTAGTCGTAATCGTCGTCGACCCGCTATTGCCCTGCATTACGCTCAACGACGCCGGTGAGGTCGTCAGACTGAAGTCCGCGGCTGGCGAGGCGGCTGAAGAGAACGCTGCGATCCCGTTGTTCGGCAACTGCAACGATAGCGTCGAGTTGAACTGCGAGTAGGTGCTGACCGTCGAGTTATAGACTTCATAGCTGGCCGCAACCGACAGACCGCCATTCGCGCCGGTGTCCGCGTCGATCAGGCTAAAACCATTGGCTGCTGTCATGCTGGTGGAACCAAAATCCCCCACCACCCCGATCATCAGCAAGCCGGCGCTGGCCAGCGTGCCGGTAGCCGGCGAAAAATGGCTGGTCGCCAACCCCGAATCCGCGGTCGCGGTCAGCCCTATGGCACAGGCCCCGCCACTGACGCTCAGCCCCGAAAATTCGCCTACTACCATGCCCGGATAGCTGCCGTTCAGCTGTACTGTATTCCCGCCCGAACTGGTCACCGCCGCGCTGAACACGCTCATGTAGTGGGTCACCCCCGTGTACAGCGAACCAGTGGCGGTAGTGCTGTTGCCGCACTTGATAAAGGTGGCGCAAGCTCCCCCGCCGCAACTTGGTGCGCCGGGCAGCGCGTTATAGTTGTTAGCCACCGCAATAATCGTGTTCCCCGACGTCATCGCCGCGGGAAACGTGCACACATCCGTGGTGCTGCTCGAGCTATCGCAGTGCGCCTTCTGCACCAGAGCGACGCTCCCGCCCCCCGTGCCGGTCGAAATCGTGGACGCCGTAGTGGCGGTGGCTGCTGCCGACATCGGCGATGTGTTGCCCACGACGTCAAAGGCCGCGACTGTATAGGTGTAGGACGTAGCCGGACTTAGTGACGTATCCTGAAAAATCAAAGCCGAAGTGACCGTGCCGATAAGAGAGCCATTTCTGTAGACGTAATATCCGGCAACACCGACATTGTCAGTAGAGGCAGTCCAGGATAGATCAATCTCGTTGGCGGATTGAGTGGTGGCGGTCAGACCGCTCGGAGCGTTTGGCGCAGTGCTATCACTGGTTGCCGTCGCGGAGAGTTGGACCCAACTCGAACCGTTCCACTGCTTTACATAAATTTGTCGAAAGGACGCGAGACGAACTTCACCCCAGGCAGCCACTGGTTTGCCTCCGCCTGCGATTGCGAGGCTGACTCTTTGCGCGCTGCCGTTAATGCTGTCCTGGTTCAGCGACGATCCGAGGAGACTCCAATTGCCACTGACCAGCTTGGCCACGAACACTTGCGCCTTTTGTCCTAGAGCAAGTTGCTCGACCCACGCCACGTACAGGGAATTGGAGGGGGCATCGACAGCGAGCGTAGGATGGTAAGCCCACCCGCTGCTTCCACCTTGATTCAGCGAACCGGAACCGACCAAAGTCCACTGAGCTCCATTCCAGGTCGCCACGTAGAGCTGCGCATTGCCCGTTTGCGTTCTCTCCGTCCATGCTACGTAGGGTATTCCGTTCAGCAACGCGATGGAGGAATCGTAGGCCCAGCCAGCGGGACTTACATTGAGCGACCCTCCCAGCCCAACCCACTGCGACCCGTTCCAGGTTGAGACATAGACCAGTGGGTTGGTATCGGTATCGGGCGTGCCAAGTGTGCGGGTGTACTCGGTCCAAGTCACATAAGGATGAGTTCCATTGCTGGCAATGGCGATCGAGGCAGCTGTGGTCCCGGCCGACGCACTTGCCTGATTCAGCGGCCCCGAGCCCACGAGATTCCAGGCTGATCCGTTCCAAGCCTTCACGTAGGCGAACGCGGCTTGCGGATAGGTACTGTCATTCACTTCCAGGAATGCAATATGCGGAGTGCCGCCGACGTCCACCGGCTGTGACCGCGATTGGGTGCTGCTCGAGCTGCCGACCCTTCCGATATAACCGCCCTGCCACGAGCTACCGTTCCAATTCATCGCGGCGATCTGCGGAGAGGAGCCGTTGGGCGCCTCATACCACGATGCCCACGGTGCGCCGGCGATGATCGCCATCGAGGGTTGATGTGCTTCCAGGGTGCTGGCGCTGATGAAGCTCCCTAGCGACAACCAACTGCCTCCGATGTATTGGTTGGCATAAACATGCGGCCAGGCGGCATTTGAACTGTCAAATGGAGAACCTACTTCCGACCAGGCGACAAAAACCGAACTGCCGTCGCTCGCAACCGAAGGCTCCTTTCCCCATCCCGCAGGATTCCGGTTGATACTGCCCTGAGCCGACAAAGAAGACGGCGACGTGTTGCCAGGGTTGGGACCACTGCCGGCGTATCGGAATAGCCATGTCTGCTGCGCATAGGCTGTCCACGTACCCCCGTAGTAACCGCCTAGACCCGAATGCGCGAGCACGAACGCATTGTGCTCGGAGTCGTACGACATCCGGGAGAAGTCTTCATAGCCGATGCCTGGCGATTGAGGGGGCTGGAGCTGCGTCCACTTCACACTCGTGGGATCGAAGATCCAGGTGTCACCGAATGCGCCACTCGGATCCACGCTCCCATCACTACCAGCGCCGACGCCACCATAAAGAAGGAAGATGTTGTTGGTGGAATCGTACGCAAACATCGCGCGGTAGCGACCAGGTGGCTTGACTCCGCCGGCTGGGGTGATCTGCGTCCACGTGTTGGTCGGAACATCGTACTTGTACAAATCCGCGAAGTACGTTGAACCGTTGTATCCGCCGAAGAGATAAACTCGTTGCTCGCTGGTGTTATATGCCATCGACGGCAGGATCAGCGACGGGTCAGGCGGCGTGCCCCCTGGATTCGTCTGCTGCCAGGCATTGGCAGAGGGATCATAGATCCAGGTGCCCATGAAAGAAGCGCCGCCCTCTGCAATGAATCGGTTATGAGCAGCATCAAATGCTCCCCCGGGCTGCAGCATCATGAAATTCGGGGTGGCAGAAGTTTGCTTGTCCCTGCCCGATTGACCCGCCAGGTCGTACCACCAGTCGTGGTTCAAGTTCTCGGGCTGGTTCGATCCGGTTGTGCAGCAGTGATAGAGCAGTGTGTTGTTGTTCGGGTTGTAGTCAAAAAATCCCTGGGATTCTCCGCCCTCGGGCATGTTTTCGGTATGGAAGTTGCCTCCCATGTCGATTACATCCCATGTGTTGGCGTCGAAGTTGTAGCCGAGCAAAGTTTCGTTCGGCTCGGAGTTATTCTGGTGATAGATGGCGAGCATCATGGAGCGGTGTATCGGCGGCGCGTACACCAGTTGCTCCCATGCGTTTGCCGCCACCGGCGCTCCCTTGGTCAGGACCATCGTCCACTTGCCATTCGCTATCGGTATGCCCGGCGCCGCCGCGGGCGTTATGACCGTGAAGTCCGCCAGTGTCGCCTGGTTGCCCGGGCCGTCGCTTGACCTGACTCGATAGTGATAGGTGATGGAGGGCGCCAGGCTCGATAAAGCGATGGAGTGACTCGTAACCAGGCTGCTGTTCAGAGCTGTCGAAGAACCGTAAGCGGAAGTCGTGCCGTAGTCCACCTGCGATGTGGCGGGCTGATCCGTACTCCACGAGATCGTAGCGCTGGTCGGCGCGGTTGCTGAAGCCGAGACACCGGAGATGACGGGTGTACCAGCGAGCGCCTGTGTTTTGAGCAACAAGGCAAGCACGAAGAGCTGAAGAGCCCGGACCGAAACACGGATCACGGACTGGGTCGGCTTGCCGCGCGCAATAAGACTCTCCCTCAACGTATCCCCCAATGTCTGGTTCGAAGCGGCGCCGCGGCTGAACTCATGCCCTCGCCCGTACGCCTCTATGCCTATGACAATAGCATAACACGGGCGCGACTGCGGAAGTACAAAACCAACTTACTCAAAGCGGGAGGTCAACTTGGTTCTAAGCTCTTCAGGTTGTCCGCTTCGCGAGCGGCCAAGTTCCACGCGCTGGAAATAATTCTTGCCATAGATTGCACTCGCGACAAGAAAGTCACGCAGTCCGCGAGATTTTCGGTACAACGGTCGGTTATAAACCGATTGGAGATCTTCCAGCGTCAATTTTAGATCGAGAAAGTTATTCAACTGGTCGAGCGTAGATTCCGGCACCAGCAATAACTGCTCGAACGAAACGCGCATGTACGGCAAACCGTTGAGCTCGAGGAACGCCTCGATGGATGCGTTTATCTGTCCTTCATACTGCCGGTAATACCCGTAGCTCATTACTATTCGCCGCCTGGTCGTAGACATCCAGCCCTGAAGAGACTCGCGCGTGAGCCAAACAAACCGGACATCGTCGAAGCACAAGATCTGCTGCCAAAAACGAATAGTGAGCCAAAGCCGCGGATCCTTGAGTATCCACGGCGCTCGCGCGCGCAGCCGCAGCACGAAATCGCGATAAGGACTGAGATCGATTCCGTCGCCGGCCATGGAAATGGCGCGTAGCGCATTCCACGAGAACTCGGTCGAGTAATCAATCGGGCAGCCGGCCTCCTTTAGCAAACGTTTATTGAGATTGGTTAGTTCGAGGTTCTCAAAGGTGTCGTACTCCTTTTGTACCGTCGCGTCGCCCGCCCATAGCCCGCCTCGCACGAGCAGGCCGGCCAAGACCGAGCTCCCTGTGAGCCCTGTTGTAAGGACAATGACGTTAGACATGCTGAAATGGTGCGCGAAGACGAGGCGGGCTGTCCCGAAGTCGCTGCGAGTCGTTATTTTTTCGTGCCAATCAGAAGATGTATTATTACATTTGGGTAGCGCTGAGTAAGAGATCAACCCCAACCGGCCAGCACGTCGTCGCCACCGAATGTCGGCTACGATTCGATCGATCTCATCGCCCGCGATGAGTATTTTTGCAGGTGCCTTGTGACTATTCCGAGATTGATGAAGTCTCTGTTCACCGCGCTGGCGCTGGCCGGCATCCCCCTCGTAGAGGCGTCAGCGGGGTCGATTATTCCGGGGTACCCAGATCAGGTGGAGACGGCCTTCGACCCGCGCGAAGTGGCCTGGTTACCGCATTACTGCATTTACACCAAGGTCTTCCGCCTGAACGTCCCGGGGGGCGATAACAAAGCCGAGATCGATCGGTGGCGTGCGAACATGGGCCCGCCGTTCGAATGGATGCACCATTACTGCTGGGGGTTGATGAAGACGAACCGCGCACTGATGCTTGCAAGAGACAAACGAACCAAGACGTTCTATCTCAAGGATGCCATCACCGAGTTCGATTTCTTTCTAAGCAAAACCACTCCGCCCCGCGATTTCGTTCTGCTGCCCGAGATCCTCACGAAGAAAGGCGAGAACCTGATCCGCTTGGGGCGCAGCGTGGAAGGAGTGCCCGAGCTCGAGCGGGCGATCGAGATCAAGCCGGACTATTGGCCGCCTTACGCGGACTTGAGCGACTACTACAAAAGCACCGGAGACGTCGCCAAGGCACGTGAGCTATTGGAGAAAGGGCTGAGCTTTGCGCCGGATGCAACAGCGCTGACCCGCCGCCTCGCCGAGCTCGATAGCGCGAAGGAAAAGAGGAAGGCTTCACAGCGAGAAACATCCGGGGGCTAGTAGGACTGGTGGAAGAGGACGAGTCAAGCATTGGAATCGGCAGGCTTGCGCAAAGTAGCGAAGATCCAGCCCCGCAGAAACGCGAGTGCCGGAACCTTGTCGAGGATCTTCTCGTAGCCCGTCGCTAGCAGAAACAGAAGCCCGTTGAACATGAAATACGAGGGATACTGACCCAGGTAGCGGAACGAGACTCGCTCGAACCCCGCCTGGTTTGCCCACGTGTCGATCGCCCTGCGCGTATTGGTGCGGTACGCGACGGGGAACACATCTTCTTCTTGTCGCCCTTCGGTCCGGGCCACGATCCATGGGTGAAAGCGATTGGGAACCAGCTTCGCGATGAGGGAAGCGTAGTCCCACAGATTCGCGGTGAGAAAGACGAAATGACCGCCTGGCTTTAGCACGCGGTGGATCTCGGCGAACACCGGCGCCGGCTCGGTCACGTGCTCCATTACGCTGCGGGCCATCACGACGTCGACGCAGTTGCCCTCGAGCGGGATCGCCTTGAGGTCGCAGCGGTACAACTCCAGGTCCTGCACACGCGGATCGAATTCCACGAGATCAACCCCGATGAGCCGGCGAGCCCGGCCACGGTACTGGACGAGGATGGGCGCCGTGCGACCGCAACCCGCGTCGAGCAGCGTGTGGTCGGGACTGAGGACGCGGTTGATCTCCCTTTCGAACAAGCGATAGGGGTGGTCCTGCCGTCCGAAGTATCTGTCCTTGAAATACTGCGCGAGCGCGGTCATCGGCCGACGATCCGTCCGGGCGCCTGCAGCCTAGGCGACCTTCATTGCTGAGGTTGCGGCTCGGTTCCCGCTCGGCACCGCGGTGACACAGCTCGCCATGAGGCGCAGCCCGAGACGGCGCGGGTTCCTGTCCCATGGACCGAACCGCGGCAATTGAAAGATGTCGCTGCCGCGGTGGGCAACGCCCGGTAACGTCGACACTGCGGCTCTGAACCCCGCCTCCCTGACAAGCCGCACATGCTGCGCTGTGTAGTCGACACCCGGCTTGCCGTTGGGGTAGGCGAACGAAACGACCGGTGCATCGGTGATTTCCTCGAGGATTCGCTTGCTCGCGACGATCTCCGACCGTGCTTCGTCATCGCTCAGCGAGGCCAAAATCGGGTGATTGACCGTATGCGCACCGATTTCCATTCCCTCGCGGTGGAGCTTCGCAACCTGGTCGGGTGTCATCATTGCGCCTTTCGGGGTGGGAGAGCGAAGCGCTCCAGGTAACTCGTCTACGATCGACTGGCGCTCCGATGGGCGACGATGCTTGAGAGCGCTGATCAGTCGCTCCACGGCGGCGCGCCGGCTCGGGAGAGCGTCCAGCTCGATGGTGCCGAGTCCGAGCTTGGAAAGATCGTGGTTCCCTGGCGGCGCGCGCCTGACCGTCTCAATCACGATATCGTTGAACATGATGCCGCCCGCCGAGAACGCCGTCGAAATGAAAAAAGCTGCGGGCAGTTTCGAGCGCTTGAGGACGGGCAGCGCGAACAATTCGTTGTCTGCGTATCCATCGTCGAAGGTTATCGACACCGCACGCGCCGGCAGTGCGGACCGTTCGAGGCGCTCGCAAGCCTCCCCGAGCCGTAGCACGTTGAAATTGGCCGCGATAAGCCGCATGTGCCGCTCGAACGTCGGCGCGTCGATCTCATCGTGCAGCAACGGGTCGGGCGAAGAGAGGATCCGATGGTAAATCAGGATGGCGAGCTTTCCCTTATGGCCGGCCGGGGAGAGCAGGCTTCCAAGACCTCGGAACAATGCGCTTTCGAGGTTCAACGGGTGTCGGTCCTCGGAGATCGAGCCGTGTCGAGGGCCACGAGCGGCGGCGATGAATCGATGGTCCCCGGCGCTGTCGCTTTCTGCACACCGGAGTCGACCAACCTCTTGGTTGCGATCACTGCCCCGATAAGGTAGTAAGGCACGTCAAAGTTGACCAGGCTGAGAAACGCTCCACCCACGAGGAAACCCGCGAAGCTCACTTGCATCATCAGCCCGAAGTCGCGCGCCCACGCGTACTCCGGCCGGCCCTGGGCCGTGCGGCCGAGGCTGCTCGCGCTTCTCCACAACGCGAGATACAGAAGCAAGTAGAGGCCCAACCCGACAAACCCGTGCTCGCCGAGGGCCTGAAAATAAATGCTGTGTGCGACTTGCGGTGGAAAGCGCGGATCCGGAGCGTACTTCTGAAATACCGCGTCCTCGGCCACGTCAAAGCCACCCCCGACGATTGGCCTGTCCTGCGCCAGATGGAACATTGTGGCCCAGACGTTGAGTCGCCTGTTGGCAGAGTCATCCTGTTCGAAATTGACTATCGTATCCATTCTCTCGTACCAGCGCTCCGGCAGATAAGCGAGCACCGCCAGAATCGTCGCGATCGCTACCAGCAACAGCATCAACTTCTTGCGGCTCTTCCACCACAGGACAGCGAGCATCGCGCTCACCGCGACCAAAGCGCCGCGAGAATAGCTGCCTGCCGCGGCGACGCCACTGAGCAGCATCATCGCAGTGAGACCCCAGCGCACGTATCTGTGCGGGCTCGTAAGCTGCAGGTAGCGCATGAGCGGAATCATCATGATCACGGCCACGGCAAGCGCGTTGTTGTCCTCGATGTACGAGCCGGGCGGACCGTAAATGCGGTTTTCGCCACCGCTCAGGAGGAACCATGCTCCTCCCTTGACTGCGTAGTATGCGATGGAGAGCACAATGACCCAGATCAACTGGCGCAAATGCTCCTTTCGATGGAGCAACACCGGGATCAGGAATGCCATGAGCTGTGTCTTTGCCATGGCGGTCCACAGCTCATACGACTGAGATGGATACAACGCGTACAGCGTCGTGATGCCGGTCCACGCGGCGAAAAAAAGCAGCGCCACCGTGAGGCCGCTTAGGGGGGGCGGCCTGAGATCCCTGCTGAACACACAGCTCACCAGCGTGACGACGGCGATGATCGCGGCGAGAGGAAAATCGTGAATGAAACCCCACGTGAGTCGGTGGGGGTTCATGACGCTGAGCCACACGTACGTCAGCACGCCGACGTAACTCCGCCACACGATAAACGGAATCACGCCGAGGGCAATCGCCGAGAGGAGAATGTCTCTCATCGCAGGCTAGCAGGGAGGATGTGAGCGCACGGTTGTATTCGCTCTCCGGCTCTTGCGTGCCAATCGCAGCCGTTCTTCTTAAGGCAGTGCACGCTTTACAGGAAATCTCAAGTGGCGGATCACGGCGGCTTCTATGCCGGGCGGCCTCCCCGAGAGCAGCCATAGGCCGAGTAGGCCGACTAAATAAAGCGCGGCACCCAAAGCAATTTTTGTGGCCAGTACCACCCAAAGTACGCTTGAGTATTCCCAAGGCAGCATCATGCCGCCGACCATGAATGCCCCTGCGGCAAGCGGGCGCCACACTGCGCCCAGTAAATCGCGCATTTTAACGGGACACACACGAGAAGCCAGATAGAACATCAGTGGCAGCATTATCGCTGCGACGACGGCACGAGAGATGGCCACCCCCTCAATGCCATAGTGGTCAACGCTGTAAAGGATGAGCGGAACCAACAGAACCAGCTCCAGCCACGCTTGTATGGCGGACACCTGCGTTTTGCCGTTGACCCAGATCGGCACTTCTAGAACGAGCGCGACTCCGGCGAGCGCGCCGTACACGGCCAGCCAGCGAACGAGCGGTATTGCCGACTGCCACTGTGCCCCGAGCAAAATAGGAACGATCTCGCCGGCGGTGATCATCAGTCCAAATCCTATCGAGACGCTGAGGATCGCCAGTGTCGAGAACGATTGGAGCACAGCGGACCGGAACGCAGTCGGGTCGCTCTGCAGCCTCGAGAGCGTGGCGAACAAGGCTCGCCGCATGGGCATCACCAACTCTGCAGTGGGCATGGTCGCTAGCTCCCCGCCAACGTGGTAACCGCCTAGAGCTGTTGCGCCAACCACTCCTCCAATCAGAAACTGGTCTGACTTACGACTGAGAAAGGAACCAATCCTGGAGACCAGTAGCCAGTTCGAAAACGACCAGAGCTGGCGTGCTCTTGCGAGAGAAATACGGGGCCGATACGGATGCATCGCGTAACTTAACCCTACGCTGATGAGTCCACCGGAGACCATGCCGATTACCAATGCCAAGTAATTCCGAAAGAAAAATGCAGCGGCGACCGTCACGACCAGATTCAGGACTCGGCTGTAAACGCTGAACCGAAACTGCTTTGCGAAGTCCAGCTCCTTCTGGAATGCCACGACGCCGATGTTCTGAAAGCCTTCGATCGCCGATTTGGCGGAAAGCCAGATCAAAATCGAGGCCACCCTCGGCTCGTGGTAATACCCGGCGGCGAACGGCGCGACCAGCAGCAACAGGATTGCTATCACTATTCCCTGCACGAGCTGGATGGTCCAGGCCGAATCGCGGTATTCGCGCGTATCGTCCTTCGCGCGTATGAGCGCCAAATCGACCCCAGCGTACGCAGCTGTATCGAGCAGGCCCGCAATCACCAACGCCATGGCCACAACGCCAAAATCGGCCGGCATCAGAAGGCGGGCGAGGATGGCCACGCTGATCAAGCCGATCAGGCGCATGGCCCAACGCGCGCCAATCATCCAGGCCGAGCCGCGAATGAGCTGGCTGGCAACCGACGTCGCGGGAAGCTCGCTACTCACTGGCGCATTGCCGGCGGTTGGGGGTCGATCGAAAATTTCGCTTGGCCAGGCGCCTTATAATGCTGCGGCATCGCCGTCGTAAGCTGCCCGTGAAGGTAGTCGTAACACGCCTGTGCTCCAGGTATCCCACGCGTCACCGCGATAGCCAATGCGGCGCGCAAATACAGGAAAAACTGGTAATAGCCCTGCGGGTAGAACTGTGCCATCAGCGTACGACCATCCCAGCCCGTGGTATCGATCTTATGGCCGGTTGTGTCGGAATGGCCATCGGAGCCTGAAGCGTAATAATTCCAGTAGTCGGACCACGTCCGGACCGTGGTGGAATCCGGTGAGGCATCCTTGTATGGATATTGCTGAAACGTTCCCCAGCCGGACTTGTTCGGAACCGAATAGTACGGCGCCGGCCATTGTCTGTTCCAGCCCGAGGTGCCATTCGTCATCTGGATTTGTTTCTGTATTGACCAGGTAAAGACCGGCAGCCAATTCGCGAACCCCTGATCAATCGCCATTCCCACCACCGCACTGAGCCACGCGGCCTGCCAAGAGGAATCCAGATCGCTGCGTGTCCACACTCTGAAGGTCGAATGGATCCGAGCCGGAGAATTGACGTACTTCAGGGCGAACTTCAGATTGTCATCGACGCACGTTTGCCAGTAGCTTCTCGGACGAAGCCATGATGGCACCGACACGGGACAGCTCGCTGTTAGCTGAAACAGGTCCCGCAATCCCCATGCGAACGCGCGTGTTTCGCCCGGGTACATCAGACCGCCGAGATTCTGATCCTGGCGTGGCGTGCGGTTCCAAAGAATCCGCCAGTTGACGCCAAATTGCAGTTCTTCGAGGAAGTAGGGATCGTCCGTCAGAAGCCAAGGCATGTTTGCGCAAGGATACCAATGCGCCGCCTCGAGGCCGACGAAGTTCCGGTCGATTGCCGCGTTACCCGCAGGCGCGTCGTTGATCGTACCGCTATTGCTCTTGAAGAATGTCGTCGTATCGCGAAAGCCAGGCATGCTGCCGGTCGCGTCATCGCGAATGTGCATGCACCAATTACTGCACCATTCGCCCTCCGTGCGAAGCGTCGCCAGATTGTTCGCTCCGCCGAAGATGACGTAACTGGCGGCTGACTCGGTGAGATGGCCGATCTCCTCATGATCGCCGCCCGCGGCCATTGCCGGATCAAATGGATAGGCGGGACCCGGCCGATGCGGCGCAGTCATCGGGCCAACCCAATCGACCCGATAAGATGCGCCGGTTCCGCCGTACATTCCCGTGGTGCCGAAGTTAGGGATCCACCCGCGAGCCCTAAGCAGAGCGGGTGATCGTACGACGGGACGCTCGGACGACTGGTATCGCCAACGAGCGTACCACCAGTGCTTCGGAACAGTATATGTAGCCTTGGTGGCCCCGACCTTCTTGATCGCCGCGGTGTAGGGACTCGTGATGTGCAGGGGAGTCCCATGCGTCGCTCGTCCGTACTCGACGATCACCTCATCGCGCCAGTTCGTTATGGGCTCTTGAATGCGTTGCCCGCTCGAATCAGCATCAACGCGAAACCAAACTCGCCAATCAGGGAACGACGGATCCGTTGCAAGGTAGCATTTCTGTCGAACGAATTCACCGACAAAGTCTCCTCTCTCAACGGCACCGGAGCCATCAAAAGTCGCGACCTTGCCGCCGCCGAAATCCAATGTAACGCTCAAGTCAGCCACCGAACCTGCGACGATTCGCGAAGCGCTGCCCTCGTACCGGTAAGCCCACGTCGTTGCTGCGCCAGACGAGCCAACCGGGGAGCCAGTCTGGAGAAAGATGAAGCAACCACTCTCCGGATCGAAATCAAGACAGTGGAATGCCTGGTTCGGTAATCCGGTCGAACCCGCTTCGAGTTTCATGTTCTTGCTAGTCCATGAGTGCTTCGCGGGGTCGAAGGCGTAGAAGACTCCGTTGGTGACATTTCCACCGATAATCCGATTCACGGAGTCATAGGCGAATCCGCACACCACGCCAAGCGCGTTCGATGGCCGAGCGCCGGTAACGGTCAGCGCAGCGATTGTGGAGTTACTGAAGTTAGTGCGGTCGACTCTGATCTCCCACACTCGGCCGTCGCTCTGGAAGGCATAGAACCGCCCGCTGGGTGGGAAATACACAAGGTCAGGCGAGCCGTCCACATTCGCAATCGGTCCTGTGACGTAGTCGTCGTTTTCCGGGTCATAAAGCCACAAGGCCCCCTCGCCAGCTTGGCTGTTGGGTCCCACGATGAGAATCTTGTTGGAGACCGGGTCCAGCGCCGCGGCGGAGGCGAAGTACCACGGCGCATTCGGCGGAGTAGCGTAGGCGCTGCCAAGCCGACTATAGGTCCAAACGCCAGTCCCGAAGTCATAGTAGCTGACGCGTCCGCCCCAGCCGTTTTGCTCGGGCCCGAAGCTATTGCCGAGGTGGTCCGGCATACCTCGGGGACACATCATGTAGAAGCTTCGTCCGCGAACAAGGGTGAGATTGTAGGTGTGCCGCGCGGTCGGTTGATTGGTGCTTATGTACCTTCCACGATCGCTGTCCAGGTTCGGGACCTTTTGCATTTCAGCGACCGGGGTAGGAGAGTACAAGCTCGACCATTGCAGTGAACTCAGGTCGAGAACGCGAATATCGGTTTCCTGCGATGGTCCGTGCCCGCCGCCAAAAACGCATATCCGCTTACCGACCGGGTCGTACGCAATCCCCGAGTAATCAGTAATATTCGCGGCGGAGAGCGGAGGGGTGTTGAACTGCGGCTCGGGATTTGCGTAAGGGCCCAGATCGCGAGCGGTATTTGGCGCGAGCGTCGAGAGCGGCGCGGAGACCTTGGCGACGGCTTTTGTTTTAGGACGCTTGCCGAGCGTTGATTCGAGCTTTTGGCCCCACGCGGCGAGAGGCGTGGCGAGGAGACTGCTCGCTAGCCTGCGGATAAATTTGCGGCGATCCGTGCTCATCTCTTTGTCGCCGCAGAGCAGGCCGCGCTGCGGTAGCGACCTTCTTGGAACAATTGATCGAATAGTAGCCGTAGCCGAGCGCAAAGGCAGGGAAAATGGCCGACGCACCGAAGATCGCGGTCTTTTTTGGCAAGCGTGAAAGTGCCTGGCTCCTTATGGCGGCAGCGCTCTGCTCCCCGTTTCTCTTCGCAGCGGAGCCCGCGCCGGTGTCGACGATCGTCGGTCCGGACTCGTATCGCGAGGCGATCGCCCGGGCAAAACCCGGTTCCGTCATCCAGCTCGAGCCGGGCACGTATAACGATGGTCTCCGGATCGAAGGGCTCAACGGAACCGCTGACAAGCCCATCGTCATTGAGGCGGCCGATCCGTCGCAGCCTCCGCGATTCCCGGCCAACCCGGGAAGAAACACCGTCAGCATAGTGAATGCCAGCTATGTCGCTCTCCGCAATCTGGTGCTCGACGGTCGCGACGTGCCGGTCGATGCAGTGAAAGCGGAGGGGCATTCGCAATTTGCGCACCATATCACCATCGAGGGGCTGCGCATCATCGGACACGGCAGCGACCAGTCGATCGTGGGAATCTCAACCAAGTGTCCCGCATGGGGTTGGATCATTCGACGGAACGTGATCGTTCGTCCGGGAACCGGCATGTATCTTGGCGACTCGGACGGCAGCGCGCCGTTCTTTGCTGGCCTCATCGAGTACAACCTCGTAGTCGATCCGCGCGGATACGGCATTCAGATCAAGCACCAGGTCGCTCGATCCGTGGATCACGGAGAGCCGATCGGTCCCCAGACGACCATCATCCGCCACAACGTCCTGAGCAAGCTCGACAATGCGAGCGAGGGTCGAATGGCGCGCCCCAATCTCCTCGTCGGACATTTCCCGAGGTCTGGTGCCGGAATGAATGATCGGTACGCAATCTATGGCAATTTCCTGTATGCGAATCACACCGAGGCGCTGTTTCAGGGCGAGGGCAACGTCGCACTCTATGTGAACCTCTTCGTCAACGCCTTCGGGGACGCGGTGCACATTCAGCCGCACAACGACGTTCCGAAGGCAATCTGGCTCTTCAACAATACGATTCTCGCCGCTGGCCATGGCATCGTACTTCGAGGTGCGACCCGCGGCTATCTGCGGTCGCTGCGGGCCAACATCGTGTTCTCGGAGGGTGATGCCCTTTCGGGCGCTTACCCCGGCAATCTCATAGGCAAATATCGAGACGCGGACAAGTATTTGACGGCTCCCCGAGCTCCTCCTGGGCGGATGAACCCGCGGCTCAAGCTCGTTTCCACTCAGAAAAGAGCAGGACGGTCGATCCCCCGCGAGTCATTCCCGGATGCTGATCGGGACTTCGAGGGGTCGCCAATCGCGGAAGGCGATATCGGCGCTTACGCGCGCGCCGGGAGTCCCCTAGGCTGGCCGCCGAGCATCTCGACCAAGCCTGCGGTCGCTCGATGAAGGGCGGCCAGACCTGGCACCCTCATGCATCGCCGCAGTGTGGGTCAGCGGCTCTTGCCGAGACGTCTAACCAACCAGAGCGACCCCAGGCCGAGCGCCAATAGCGCCATGGTGCCGGGCTCCGGGGCGCGGCGCGGTGGATGCTTGTGAGGATGGTTGGTGGCGATGATGTCGGTGAATCCCGAGCCGGACCCACTGTCTGTGCCGGTGCCGGTGCCGCTGGCAGTCGGGTCCGAACCTGGACAAGGAGTAGTGGTACTCGCGGTAGTAGTACTAGGGGTCGTAGTAGTCGTAGGATCCGTTGGCGGAAGCGGTGCCGGTCGCTGGCGATGTCCCCTGCTCCGATGCCCTGTGTTCGATACCGGAGGAGTGATATCTACAGGAGGCGTGATCACTGTTGGCGTAGTGATCGCTACTGTGGAAGTGTTATCGCAGTTAACTCCACCAGTGCCCGGGTTCGGAGGAGGACAGGGAGTAGTCGTTGGCGGGACCGGTGCTGGTCGCTGGTGATGTCCGCTGTGGTGAGCCCCCGCGCTCGGTGTTACCGGAGCGTTTGCTACGCAGTTTCCGTCGGCAACAGTGCCGCCGCCCTGGTGTCTGTGGGAGCGCGGGCCGCCTGGCCCTAGAGGCGCCCCGAGCTGAGGCTGTTGAACGTTCTGCTGGCCCGTGGAATCAACTGACGGATGAGCCTCTGCGTCGCGTGGACTGGATGGAAGCACGCCGCTCGAGTCGTGCGTTTTTGCTTGCGTCGTGGGCGCGACGGATGCAATGGCCAAAACAGCCATTGCCACCAAAAATCTAGCGAGCCACCAACTTTTCATTGGGCGAGATGATACATCACCGGGTTGGGCAATAGCTTGTTGGTGCATATCCCGTGCCTCAATTGAAAAGCGCTTGAAATTTCAGCAGATTCTCTCTGCCTCTCGCCAGTGAGATTCCGCTTCTGTAAATAAATTCGACTGTCATGCTTGACTCGAAGGAAGCGCTAACTCTAGGAACTCGAGAATTTTTCTGCAAGTCGGCGACCTTGGACACGTTGGGGTTCGATCATCGGACACGCGCAACATCGACGTACCGCCTTTCAAAAGCATCACCGAGCACAGGGCGACGTCGCCATGCTTTCCGCCGATGGACCTTCGATAGAGAGAGTTCCTGTCTGCCACAACTTAACGTGAGCTGCTTCTGGAGATGGGAAGCGACCGTCGGGGAATCTTACATATTGAGCTGTGTGACACAAGAAAAATGCAATAAATCAACCTTGTTATGACAATGGTATGCATCGTGCTGTTAGACGGACGAGGGCGTTTGACGGTAGGACATGCGACAAGGAGCAACGATGCTTGGTGGGAGCCTTTTAGGGATTCGAAAGTGGGCAGCCGTCTTGATGGTGCTCGGAACTGGCTTGTTTTTGGCGCTGCCGCATGTAGCGAGTGCCGGTCCCATTCTGACCAGTTGCCCCGACTGCGACGGGGACAAATTTGCGATCACCTATTTCCTCGACAGCGATAACGGAACGAATTCTGTGTATGACGTTACGCTGTTGGCGGATACCAGCGGCAACAACCTCGGGACGCACGACATCTTCGCCGTGGCGCTCGGGTTCGGCTCGAACATGATATCGGTCGATCCCGCGATGGACGCAGCTCCAAACGGCGCTGGGAACTGGACTGCGCAGCCCGGTGGCCTTAGTTCCAGTTCCAACAGCTCGAATGGTTGCGACGGAAGCGGCGCGTTCATCTGCTCCCAATCCAACGGCCTCGCATTCGACGCGCTCGCGCCCGATCCGAATTCCGCCACGACACCGTACGAATGGACTTGGGACGTAACAGTTCCGGATAATTTTCCAGGCGGAGCGGCGGCGGCTTTCGCGTCCGGCGCCGATTTGAAGATCAGCTATGACCAGGGCTTCAAGGGCCATCACATTTCGGATAACTTCTCGTTCACCCAAGGGCAGCCTCCCAGCGAAGAGACGCCCGAGCCGGCGACCCTGCTCCTATTTGCCACAGGTCTGATCGGTCTGTCCGTGCTTCGTCGCCGCGGCACCTGACCTAGTTAAGGGAAGCCACGAAAAAACGCTGGCTCGTGCCGGCGTTTTTCTTTTTGCGGGCGAGGTGACCCGCGGCCCGAGACGACTGAGACGCAGCCGTTTGCCAGCGGGCCCCGAACCGCCGTTGGCGGCGTGTCACCCGGTAGATCACAGCTATGAAAAGCCGAGTGACGTTTGGCGGCCAGAATTAGCCGTTCGTCGCCATGGTGCGCACCCCGCGCGGCACATGAACGTATGCTGGCATCATCTTTCCGACGGTGATCGGACAGGGAGTGAGCCGTCGCGCCAATGGAAGACTCTTCCGCAGCCGATGTAAGTCTCCGCCGTGCGCGGAAAAAGCTTCAGGCTCGCTCTGAAGCACGGCGGACGCTAACTTCCAGCAGCCGCTACGTTTTGTGGCCGGCGAACGACGGCACGCTTCTTGCCACCTGTCAAAGCCGCGTTAAGGATCTCGTTGGGACGGAACACATCGCAATGAACGTCTCGGCAAGGCTCGACGCAATTGCCGCATAAGCGAAGCAGAGCTCTGGGAAATTTAGCGCTGGAAGAAATGTAGGGAGATGTCTGACGGCATGTACCAAGGCGAAGTGTAGAAGATGTCTGACGGTCTGTACTAAGAAAAAAGCGTAGTGTGCACCCGCTAGAGTCCAAAGTCGGTTTTCCCTATGAGAGGCCTGGAGCCCACAGAGTTCGCGTGACGGTCCATTGCGTCCGCTGACGCAGGCGATATCGCCTGTCATAGAGGTGTCGCGTGCGTGCGCTATGAAGAGCAAACAAGAACACATGGAGCGGTAGGGAGTCAGTCGGTGAACCGCTTTCTTCTCCAAGGGATTCAACGTGCGAGCCTATTGCAGTTCGCGGTAGAGCTCTTCTGGCTCTTCTTCGCCGGCGTTGCGGCGATCCTTTTCCTGAAAGGTGTTTCGGCTTCCGCTCCCCCGGAAGAGGCAGCGCCGGAGATCGTCTACGCCGTCTTGATCGTCGCCTTCAACATCGGGTTCGGGGTATACCGGCGCAAGGAGGGCGTCGCGCGCAGCACTTACTTCACCCGGTTCTGCATTGCTTCAGCGCTTGCCACGCTGCTTGCGTACATCATCGCCGATGCCTTGCCCGGCGGCAAAGTCTTCCGCGAGTTTGTTGGCGTCGCGGCGCTGTTCGCAATCAGCGGCCTGCTGGTGCTGCGGCATATGTTCATATTGCCGCTGTTCAACAGCCTGCTGCCCTACCGACTCTTGGTCATCGGCACCGGTCCGGAAGCCAAACGAGTGCAAGCTTCTCTGACCGAGGTGGACACGGGGATGCACCTCGTAGGCTTCTACCCCCTCGAGAACGCCGAAGAGGCAGCCGTACCTACGAAGCGGATCATTGCCAACACGACTCCGCTGCCGCAGGTCGCGAAGAAGCTCCGAATCAGCGAGATCGTGGTCGCGGTGCGCCAGCAGCGAGGCGGCGTACTGCCCCTGAAGGATTTGCTGGCGTGCCGCCTCAACGGAGTCAAGGTCAGCGATCTTGCCCGATTCTTCGAGCGGGTCCATGGTCACGTTCCGCTCGAGATGAGCCGCGCCAGCTGGTTCATCTATGGCGAGGGCTATAAACAGGGCTGGCTGCGGGCTCTCGTCAAAAGAACCTTCGATCTGGCGGTCGTGTCCGTGCTGATGCTGCTCGCGCTGCCCATTATGTTCACCGTCGCGCTCGCGATTGCAGCGGAGGCTCCTGGCCCCGTGATTTATCGCCAGGAACGCGTCGGCCGCCGCGGCAGGAAATTCACTCTTTTCAAGTTCCGCAGCATGATCGTCGGGGCGGAACGGGACGGCAAACCGACCTGGGCGGGCGTCAACGATGCGCGAGTGACCCGCATCGGTCGTCTTCTGCGCAAGACACGCATCGATGAATTGCCCCAGCTCTTCAATGTCCTGCGGGGAGAAATGAGCCTCGTCGGGCCGAGGCCGGAGCGTCCCGAGTTCGTGGCCATGCTCTCGGAACAGATCCCCTTCTATTCCATCCGCCACAGCGTCAAGCCGGGCATTACCGGCTGGGCGCAGGTGAGGTACTACTATGCGGCGACCGTCGAGGACACTGCGAAGAAGCTGGAGTACGACATCTACTACGTCAAAAACCACTCACTGCTTCTGGACAGCCTGATCTTGCTCGAGACTGTACGAGTGGTTTTGCTGGGCGAGGGGGCGAGGTAGGGCGCTAGTTGCGAGGCGTGCGTTGCCGAGGCGCAATTTGGCCGCGAGGGATTCCCCGAGGTTCTTCGAGCGAGCGTCGCTCAGCTCGGATTCAGTTTACCGAGGCAGCTTGTCTCGCGGCGCCGTGAGTTGCCAAGCGCTGTGCGCGTTCCCGTTCGCGCGCTGTTTCTCCGTCGCGCGCAACCGCCAGCAACGCGAATAGCAGAAATCCGAAGTATCCCCCGGCGACGAAAGCTGCAGCCACCCACCACATTGAGATCATTTTCTACCTCCATCCGGGCGGGCAGAGCCCACCCCTCCTACTCCCAAGCAACCGATATGCCATGCTCTCAAGGTATTGATTTGGATGTACTGCAATAGTTCACATGTCCGGATACAAAGCGGAGGTTTGGCGAAAACTGCCAGACGGCGCGCAAGCTCTGCCCGCTGGATGGAGTACTTGCTATCGCCCATGGCCAATCCATGGTCATTTTTGACAGACATTTGCTTGCATAATCATTGATTACTGCGGAGGGTTCGCCCCAATGCGGTTACTTTCGGCGCAGAACGAGCTAGGATCGGCGGTTTTCTGCGATGTCCGCATCAAGATTAGAGGCCTATTTCAACCATTAAATCAATGGGCTGTCGGTAATGCCGGTCCGTTTCAAACGGCCGTCGCCGAAACTGTCCTTGGCCCGGCTATGTCCAAACGTTATCTGAAGAAAATCGTGCTCTGCTAATCGAGACCATGGCTGAGATGCGAACTGTGCGTGAGTACTTCGCGCGGAAAGAACGAGAGATCGCGCTGCTCGATCGGTGTCTGTACACACCGCTCGAGCCAAGTCTGCCGAAGTCCGTCTCCGAAGCAATCGAATTGAAGTTTCAGCTGGCCGCTTTGCTCAAAGCCGAGCAGAACATCAGGCGCTGGTCGATCACCGAAACCGCGCGACCACCTGCGCGGTGGCAAAAGGCAGGTCCTTCCGCACTCAACTCCCAACGGAGTTCGCGATGAGCGCTGACACTTCTCAAACGACCGGCCCCGATCTTGCGCTGGGCGTGGCGATCGACATGATTGCCGACGGCGCGACGCTTCTAGGACACGTCGGAGGCGATGCCGTGATGCTTGTGCGCCGCGGCCAGGAATTTCTCGCGGTTGGCGCCACGTGCACGCATTACGGCGGACCTCTTGCAGAGGGACTGATCGTCGGCGACACGGTCCGCTGTCCCTGGCACCACGCCTGCTTCAGCCTGCGGACCGGGGAAGCCCTGCGCGCGCCGGCGCTCAGTGCCATCGCGTGTTGGTCGCTGGAGCTGCGGGATGGCAAGGTGTTCGTCAAGGAGAAACGAACAACGACACCAGTGATCCGTGCGGCGAAGACGCGAGAATCGCCACGCAAGATCGTCATCATCGGCGGCGGTGCAGCAGGCTTCGCCGCGGCTGAGATGTTGCGCCGCCAGCAATTCCAGGGCGACATCGTGATGTTGAGCGACGACGACGCCTCGCCCGTGGACCGCCCGAACCTTTCCAAGGACTACCTCGCTGGCAGCGCGCCGGCCGAGTGGGTTCCCTTGCGCGATGACGCTTTTTACGTCGACCGGAAGATCGAGCTGCGATTGAAGACTCGCGTAACGGACATCGATACGCGCGGGCGTGCGGTGGCGCTTGGCGATGGCGCCAGAATCGATTACGACCGGCTGCTGCTCGCAACCGGCGCGGAGCCCGTGCGATTGCCGGGAATGGACGCGCCGCGCGTACACACGCTGCGAAACTTCGCCGATTGCCAGCGAATCATCGCGCAGGCGAAGACGGCGCGGCGCGCCGTCGTAGTGGGTGCGAGCTTCATCGGCCTCGAGGTAGCCGCCTCGCTACGTACGCGCGGCATCGAGATCCATGTTGTAGCGCCCGAGAAGCGTCCAATGGAGCGCATACTCGGCGCCGAGATCGGCGACTTCGTGCGCAGGCTCCATGAAGAGCACGGCGTGATCTTTCATCTCGAAGACACGGCGACAACGATCGACGCGCAACGGGTCACCCTGAAGCGCGGAGGCAACATCGATGCGGATCTCGTCGTTGCGGGCGTCGGCGTGCGACCGCGCCTGGCGTTGGCCGAGAAATGCGGTCTCGCGATTGATCGGGGCGTAGTTGTCAACGAATACCTCGAGGGCTCCGTGCCGGGCATCTTCGCTGCGGGGGACATTGCGCGCTGGCCTGATCCTCACAGCGGAGCTTCAATCCGTGTCGAGCATTGGGTCGTCGCAGAGCGTCAGGGCCAGACCGCGGCCATCAACATGCTTGGGGGCCGCGAGAAATTCGACGCAGTGCCGTTCTTCTGGAGTCAACATTACGACGTTCCGATCAACTACGTCGGACACGCCGAGACCTGGGACGAGCTTGCGATCGAAGGCGACATCGCAGCACGCGACTGCGTGGTTCGGTACAAGCGCGGCGGCCGTGTGCTGGCCGTTGCATCCATCTATCGAGATCTCGAAAGCCTGAAAGCCGAGGTCACGATGGAGCGGTGACCGATCCCGCGCGGGCGGATTTGCCGCTCGCCAGCCAAGGAACGCGCCGATACGTGTCGGCCACCAACCAGGCGCCGCTCGCTATAGCGCAGGAAATGGCGAGCTCCGCCCAATTCTCCTGATTCGTGGGCACAGACGCGACCCGCGGCACCCAGACGAGCACGGTGATGATCCAGAGCATCGCGGCTTCGAGGTTCGCCGCGAGACGAGGATAGATGCCGAACAGCATTCCCGCTGCGGCCGCCACGCTGGCGGCGCCCGTCAGGTACGTCCAGCCGAGAGGGAAGGGCAACCATTTCGGCACGAGACTCGCGGTCAATTCATGATAGGCGAAATGACTCAAGCCGATCATCGGTAAGGCGGCGACGAGCAGCAGGCGCGCAGCTCGGATTCCACTTTCGCCAACCACGAACTCGAGGTGCCGCTGTTCCCAAGCGCCGGCGTGAGCGGCGAACAGGCACCATGCCCCGGCCGACGTGACGGCGATTTCGGCGAACGACTCCCAGCTCACCATGACGTGCGGAGCAAGAAGGAGTCCCGGGAGCTTCAGCAAGACCAACCACAACAGCAGGAAAGGTAAGAGCACTCGGCACGCGAGGACAACCACCGGACGCATCAAAAGGCCGACGCCGGTTCCGAGCTCGATGAGACTACACAGGTAGATTATGACGGCCCGGCCCGGCAAGTCCTTGGGAATCGGCTCCCAGATCAAAGCCGAGTTTCCGTAAATCAAACCGAGTATCCCCAGGCCGATCAGCGCTGCTGCAAAGACTGCACGGCTCGGTCGGATGGACATGTCCATGGGCTCATCTCATAAAAGATAACGAAGGACGTCAGTTGGCCAAGTCCTGCAAAGCCTATACTTCTGCTGTCGCCTGCTTCAGCGACCGGGAAAGGGAATTTTCTGTGCGCACGATACCTCTAGGTGCGAAAGGCTCCTTCGCCCTGGTGGTATCCCCCGAACACCTCGCCAACCGATTCAAGGATGCAACGCTCCCTGCCGTGCTCGCGACCCCGGTGATGATCATGGCCATGGAGAACGCCGCGCTGGAGGCGATCAAGCCTTACTTCGAGGCCGGCGAAAGCGCTGTGGGTACACGCGTCGACGTTACCCATTTGGCGGCCACGCCAGTTGGCCATCGTATCGTCGCACTCGCAGAAGTCATCGGCACCAGCGGTCGTCACATCGAATTTCGTGTCCAGGCGCTGGACGGAAAAGAGGAAATTGGCCGAGGCACACACGGCCGGATCGTGATAGATCTCGCTAAGTTCTCGGAGCGCCTCGTGGCGAAGCCCGCCAAATAGGCAACTCGGTCCGCGCTCGCGATTGATCTTCTGTGCATCAGATGAGGCGGGAAGCTCGTCGCGTTTCCTGTCAACGCAGGAATTCAATCTTCCGGATGAAGGATTTGGCGACGCCGTTGCCTCTCGCGTTGGCGGTGTCAATCGCGATCGCGAATCCACTGATGTCCGGCGCCTCTTGGCCAAAAATCCGATTAAAGGCTTCTGCGATCGGGAACTCGGTTGTTACAGGCACGCCCAGACGCGGACGTTCGACGCACATGTAGCGTCCGATGCCGTGATAGTACCGTCCCCTGAAGGGTTTGTTGGTCGCTTCGGACTCGCATAGATAGAGACCGAGGAAATAGGGACTGTCGGGAATCAGCAGCGATCCGCTCGCATGTCGCTCCTTGCCGAAGAACACGTAGACCATGATGGCTTCGCTTCTGACTCCGGCCTCGTACGACGCACCGGGCGGGAACGCGTCAACTCCCCATTCGATGCGAATCCTCGAATAGTCGCGCACATCGGTTTCGTTGAGCAGGAGGGCAAAGGCGCGCGACCTGGTCTCGAGCACGAGATTGCCTTGCGAGACGGAATAGACGACCCTTCTGCTGTTGGTTGCATCCTGCTTCGGCTCAAATTCTTTTGAGCCGAGCCATTGCAGAACGGATCCGCCGGAAAAGCCGGAAAAGTCCACAGCGTAAATCACACTGTCCGCTGCTCGAGCCGCTTGGGCGAATGCAATAACTGCGGCGCTTAGGATCGTGCAAAGTGAAACTGAAACCTTGGGGGCCATAACATCGAGGTCAGTAAATTCCGCGCGGAAGCTAACTTTCGTTGTGGACGACGTCTACGCGCCTGCGAGTTCCCGTTGCAATGTCGTATATGTTGAAGCTGCTCATCATTCGCCCGTACAAATGGAGGCTAACGGCCCGGCGCCGCTCGGGCGGAACACCGGTAACGTGAATGTGATCGGGATTCGGAACAAAGCTTGTCACCGCGCCAGATCCAAGCAAGACGATGCCACCCCGCACAAGTTCGATACCCTCATTCGCGCCTCGGTCGGTTGACAGCCGCACATAGCTGCGTTCCTCGAGCACTCCCTCAATGACGCCGACGACACCCCAACTACCGTGGTCGTGTATTGGAGTCCATTGACCCGGGAGCCAGACGAGCGCATAGAGTGAAAGGCTTTCGTCGGGTGCCTTGTAGATCAGGTTCCGCGTGTAGCCGTTCGTTTCGCTTCGGTAGTGCTGCGGTTGGAGGAAGGTAGGGGCGTGCTCGATCAAATCCAGCATCAATGGCGCGAGGACGAGTACGCAATCCGCAGGCTCGGTGCGGTCACGGCTCCGAGTAGCGGCCTGAGAGATGAAGGCTTCGAGTGCTGCCATAGGATTCGATCGCAACCGTTGGATTGTCTCCTCGGTCAAAAAAGGCGTAATGCCGTCTAACATTCGTCCGCGGTTTCCCGGCTGGAACGCTTCCGGCCGCGTAGGCTACGCGATCGCCGGATCGTCGTCCATGGGAAGGTAGGAAGATGAAGAGTCAACCAAAGGCTGCAGGCAAAGCGGCTTCCAAACTAATCAGCGAAAGAATTGCTGAGCTGGGTGACTGGAGAGGTCATACACTGGCAAGGATGCGCGCCCTCATCAGGGAGGCAGATCCTGATGTTGTCGAAGAGTGGAAGTGGATGGGAACCCCGGTATGGTCCCATGACGGCGGTATCTGCACCGGAGAGTCGTACAAGTCGATCGTGAAGCTGACCTTCTTCAAGGGCGCTTCCATGAAAGATCCTGCCAAGCTCTTCAACTCGAGCCTTGACGGGAACGTGAGGCGCGCCATCGACATTCACGAGGGTGAGGAGATCGACGCGAATGCGTTCAAGACGCTGATCCGCGCGGCCGTGGCTCTCAATGCCTCTGGAAAGAAGTCCACGAAAAGCAAGTGAGGTTTCGAGTACTCTCTTGGCCGTATGCCCTTTGCGTTCATACTCCTCAACTTCATCACGCTGCAGCGCTGGGTCGTGCAAGCCGTAATGACCGGGCTGAAGGGCTGAGGCTCGAGGTCCGAGACTTGCTCTACTGCGGTCCGCGACCGTACACGTCGGGATTGTGAAGCTCCATGATGCGGTCGGGTTTCGCGAGCGGCTTGAAGCCGAATTTCCCGTACAGGCCGTGCGCATCGCGCGTGGCTAGCAAGAGCCGCCTCAGACCTCGAAGATCGGGATGCTTGAGCAGCGCTTCGATCATCGCTCGCGAGAGACCTCGTCCGCGATGCTCCTCCAGCACGTACACATCGGCGAGATAGGCAAAGGTGGCCCTGTCCGTCACGGCCCGCCCAAAGCCGACCTGCTTCCCTGCGATGAAAGCTGCAACGCAGAGAGAGTTCTCAATTGCCTTCCGCACGACCGCGAGCGGAATGCCGGGAGACCAGTACGTCTTGCACAGGAACGCATGCGCCGCTTCGACGTCGATGCGGTGCTGATCGGAGGTAATTTCGTAGTTGGAAACGGATGACGGCATGGTTTGGCCGTTGGAGAAAGGGTAATGACAGGGTGGGGACGATCGCTACTCCGCTTCCGCATGGCCGACCTTCTCGCCGACCGCCTTGAAGAACGTATAGCAGAAGACTCCGTCACGCTCCGCAGTTCTGTAGAGCGCACGAATTCCCTGATCGAAGCTTGCCGCATCGGCGAGACCGTCCTTGATCGCCGACTCGCGAACGCCTTCCACCATCGCCGTGAAGGTCTTCCTCGTGAAGCCGTCGACGAGATCGGGGCGGCTCGAATCCACGTAGACCATTCTTGGCGACACCTTGACTGCGCTGAACCGTGCCGCACACAAGAGCGGATACAGGTGCCGACCGATCATCGCATCGCCTCCGCTCCTTCGTTGCAATTCAACCAGGCAGTGGATTGCATGCCTGGCAGCCGCATTGTCGGGATGGAACTGCGCTGAGCCGTGATCGCCTTCGATGACTGTGATCGAGCCGCCCGGTCTGAGCACCTCCTTGAGCCGTAAAAGCGCGTCGAGAGGTCGGGACAGATGCTCGAGCACGAAACACACGAAGACGTGATCGAAGGACTCCGGCCCGAAGGGCAGGGCGAAGATGTCCGCTTGCCGGAATTCCACGTTTGTAATGTCGAGTGCGTCTGCTGTCGCTTTGGCTTGCCCGAGCGAGTCTGCCGAGACGTCGACCGACGTGATTCGCGCGTCCGGGCTGTTGCGGGCGAGCGGGATCGTTTGGGCGCCGATCCCGCAACCCGCCTCGAGCACGCTGCTCCCGGATGGGTACGAGGTGTCGGAGTGAAGCAGCTCTTCGAGAGATCGCGCCTGGTCCTGCAGACGCGCACTTTCGCGCGAGTGGTAGCCGTGGACGTACGCGCCGCTCATCGCCCTACTCGCTGATCGCTCCGCGGGTGGTTTATGGCGTCGACTGCCAATCGATCAGCGCGCCTTGGTCGTAGAACGGATACGGTCCGTCGAAGTCGCCAATCGCAACGGCGTAGCTCGTCATTCCTTCCTGCTCGCTCCACCGGTGCAGCAGATATCCGGGAGGCTCCATCGCGAACTGTGACGGCGCATCGGGCATGAAATCCAGCACTACCTGGTGCGCCGGACTGGGACAAGTCGCGGCGATCGTTCCACCGAAGCGCTGGAAAATGGTTCGGTGCAGGTGTCCGCACAGGATCCCCTCGATCCTTGGGTGCCGTCGAAGGATGGGCTCGAGCGGGCAGGCAACCCGCAGACCGACCTGATCCATATGCGATACGCCGGTCGGGAAAGGCGGATGATGCATCAGGATGACGACCGGCGTATCTCGATGCTCATCGAGTTCCTTCCCAAGCCACCGCAATCGATCTGAGCACAGCGAGCCTCCGCCTTCGCCGGGGACGACCGTGTCAAGCCCGATGAGACGCATCGGACCCAGCGGAACGGCGTAATGCAGGAACTCACCGCCGTTGTGTAGATACCGATGCTCGGGAAAAGCGGAGCGCAGCGCATTTCGTTCGTCGTGATTGCCTGGAATGAGGTAGACCGGCATCGACAACGGTGCGAGCAATGCGACGAGATGTTCGTATTCTTCGGGCCGGCCACTGTCTACCAGATCCCCTGTTACGACGACCGCATCGGGAAGCGGTCGTTGAGCCAGAACGTGCGCCACGCAACGGCGAGCGAAAGTCGCCGTGTCGACGCGGCGATAAGCCAGCTCGCCAGGCGCGCGAACGTGGAGATCGCTGATGTGGCAGATGAGCATTTGATCGGACGGTAGCACGAAAGCTCGAAGGCTTGCGGTCACCAGGCGGGCGGGGAGCTGCCTAGGCGCGCGGCTGGTCGATCCCAGTGCAGTGGCCGATCGTCGATCGTGACCGGCGACTTGAGCCTGTGCGCAGGTCCGAACGCGGTCGCTTCCAAACGCTGCGACCAGTGCTCTTCGGAAGGAGCGCCGAGATTTCCCGATCCGTCTCGCCGCGGTCCGCCCACGAGCAACTGCGCAGTGCGCGCAAGCGATGCGCGCGCCTCGAAACCTCGACCCGTGCGAGCGCGCTCCGTAAGCGCGCGAAGTGCCGCCGCCGCCATGAGATAGCCGGTCGCGTGATCGTTCGCCTGGACGGGTAGTGGCGTCGGTTGGTCCTTGCCCAGCGTTTTCATTCCCTCCTCGGCAATGCCTGCGCTCATCTGCACGAGGCTGTCGAATCCGCGCCGCGACCGCCAAGGACCGCTCCAACCGTAAGCGTTGAGAGCGACGTCGATCAGACCTGGACGCAACGCCCGGCGCCGCTCGGCGTCGAGGCCAAGCCTATCGAGTGCATCCGACCGGTAGCCGTGAACGAGCACGTCGGCGTCCTTCAGCAAATCCTCGAACACCGCTCGATTGCCGGGTTCGCGCAGGTCAAGTCGCGTGCAGCGTTTTCCCAAGGTCACATCGGGAACGATTCCCGGCTCGTCCCAGTCGGGCGGGTCGACTCGCAACACTTCCGCGCCCAGTCCTGCGAGAAATCGTGTCGCCACCGGTCCGGCGAGAACGCGGGTGAGATCGAGGACACGCACGCCGGCGAGCGGTCGCTGCAGTGTTGGAGACAGGTCCGAGGAGCTGCGATCCGGCGTTGCGCGCATCGCGATCAGCGGCTCGAGACTGACGCTTTGTCCTTGCGGATGTCGGGCCCACGCCTGGATCGATCGCATCGCGGCCGCGCAGCCTTTCTTCTCGACCACGGCCGACTCGAGTGCTTCGATTTCCCAGTCGGCCACAGCACGCGACACCGCGGCCTTGTCTGCATCCGCGCCCAGCACCGCCAAAGCCGCCTCGCGATGATGGGGCGCGTTGGTATGCAGACGAATCCATCCGTCCTTGCCTTTGTAGTTCCCTGCGATCGGATCCCAAACCGGCGGCAGCGCCCAGCCGTCGGGTCGCAGAGACGATCCGAACCAGAGCGATGCCAGAGGGCGGCTCACGCGCACGGCGGCTTCGACGCCAAGGGTCGCGTCGATGAACTCTGCCGCGGCCACTGCGGCTGTGCCAACCGCCGCAGCAGCGAAATCGGAGACCACGAAGATGGAAGCAAGTTCGCCGTCGCCTGCAAACTCCACCTTGGAAGCAAACCTCGGTGCGATATCCAGGCTGCGTGTCATCGCGCTCAGGAATTCGCGCGTGCGAAGCTCGCTGTCGGCGCTCGAAGAGGTATCAGGCATGATCGTCGATCGCCATCATGTACAGTTCGGAATCGTGGCACAAGATCAACCGAAGAAGATCTCACGATACAGCTACTCCACGACTGCCGCATTGACGGGGTGATCGGTTCACTCGACAATTCGCGCCACTCAGCAATCAGGCTCGCCGCCTGCACATGACATGAAACCGGCACAGCACCCGACTGCCTTACGGACGAAGCAACTCCTTCGCGACGCCGGGATCGACAGCGAAGTCGTCGAGTTCGAGCAACCTACGCGCACCAGCGCCGAAGCAGCGGCTGCCATCGGCTGCTCGGTAGCCGAGATCGCAAAGTCGATTGTGTTTCGCGGCAAGGAGAGCGGCCAGGCAGTCATCGTCGTGGCCAGCGGCGAGAATCGGGTCAGCGAAGCCAAGGTCGCCAAACAGGTGGGCGAACCTCTGATACGCGCCGATGGCGAGTTCGTGCGCGCGGCCACCGGATATGCGATCGGCGGCGTCCCGCCGATCGGCCACTCACAACCCGTCAAGGTGCTGCTCGACGAGGACCTCAAGCGATTCGAAACGGTCTGGGCGGCCGGCGGTACGCCATTTTCCGTGTTTCCGCTCAAGCCCAACCAGCTTCGAAGCCTCACAGGCGCCGAATGGGCCGACGTCAGGCAGTGAGACCTCGAAGATGCGAAGCAAGTCGAAGTTCGGTCGCTACTCGAAGATGCACTGGGAGTTGATGCCCTTTGCAGGTTCGCACTCGCGCGGATCCGCTTGAACGTCGCCGGGCGTGCTAAGGCGGCGCTGCTCCTTCACCGGCATCGATGAAGCTTCGCCTGCCGCGTTGCTCGCCGCGGCGACGCTCGTGGCCAGGGACGGTGAGTTGCCCGGCACCGACGCGGGATGCTTCGCCACGGTGACCACGCAATAGCCCAACAGCGCAAACGCTACTCCGATGATCACAGCGCTTGTGCCGGGACGCCGCACCAGTTGCTCTTTCCCATGCAGATCTCGCTTTGCATTCATGACACTCTCCTGTTGGTTGACGATTCGCTGACGGCTGGTTGCCCTACCCGTCGCGAATCGAAGGATGCGTGCAAACCGGAAACGCGTCTTGAAAATGCGATTAAATTTCAGTAAAAGCTTGCTTAAAGACGGTGGCGCCGTGCGCGTGAATCCGCCTGGCGCAACGAGTGGCAGCCGCGATGGATATCTACGAAGTCGGGCCGTTCCGCCTCGATCCCGAGGCAAGCCTGCTGACGCTCTCGGGCGTCCCGGTAGCGCTGGGCCGGCGCGCCATCGGTGTGCTGACCGCGCTCGTGCAGTCGCCGCAGGAATGCGTGACCAAGGCGCGGCTGCTGGACGCGGCGTGGCCGGGCCTGGTCGTCGAAGAGAGTAACCTCGCGGTCCAGATCTTGTCGCTGCGACGTGCGCTTGCGCAGGCGCAGGACGGCGAAGGCTGGATAGAGACACTCGCAGGTCGAGGTTATCGCTTTGTCGGCCCCGTGCGAGCGGTGACAAAGCCGGAAGCTCGGACCTCGTCGACGCCGCCGGCGCAGAAACTTCACAGCCTACCGCACGACGTCGACACATTTGTCGGCCGCACGACCGCTTTGCGAGACTTGTCTTCCCGGTTCTATGACGGCGTGCGCATCGTCTCTATCGTTGGCACCGGTGGTGCAGGCAAGACTCGCCTTGCCCAACAATTCGGCTGGAGTTCCTTGTCACGGTTTCGCGGCGGTGTCTGGTTCTGCGATCTGTCTGCCGCTCAAACGGTGGACGGCATCGCGCACGCAGTCGCTCGTGGTCTCGACGTGCCGGTGAGCGGGACGGATCCGCTGGCGGACCTGAGCCGCGTCATCTCCGAGCGCGGCGAGTGCCTGGTCATTCTGGACAACTTCGAGCAGGTAGCGCGCCATGCAAGCGAAACGCTGGTCCACTGGGCACAGCGCGCGCCCGAGGCGCGTTTTCTCGTCACGACGCGAGAGGTACTCGGCGTACCCGGCGAGCATGCGCTGACGCTCGGTCCTCTCGACACGGATGATGCGACAACCCTGTTTCTGCAACGCGCCGGCGCAGCAGAGGCGAACTTCACACCGACCGCCGACGACCGGCCGGCGATCGCTCGGATCGCGAAACTTCTCGACTGTCTGCCGCTCGCGATCGAGCTCGCCGCAGCGCGCGTTCGGGTCTTGTCATTCCGATCGCTTCTCGAGCGAATGGATCACGATCTCTCGATCCTCGCGTCCGCGCGCGGGCGTTCGCAGCGTCATGCGTCGCTGCGCGCGACGTTCGATTGGTCCTGGGATTTGCTGGATTCGCGCGAACGGACTGCCCTCGCCCAGTTATCGGTGTTCGAAGGAGGATTCACGCTCGAGGCCGCCGAGGCGCTTATCGACCTGTCTGCGTCGGAAGGCGCGGCATCGACCGTTGATCTTCTGCAAAGCCTTGTGGAGAAATCGCTGGTTCGCCGCCGCAGCGAGCACCGCTTTGCGCTGCTCGATACGATCAAGGCGTACGCGTCCGAACGCTTGGAGACCGACCTTCAATGCGGAGGTCCGATTGCTCTTCGCTCGGCGCGAACGCGTCATTACCGATACTTCGCTGCGCTCGATGAAACACAGGCGACGGCGGAGCAGGGAGTCGAAGTCGATAATCTCGTAGCCGCCTGCCAGCGAGCGTCGCGGGACGAAGACCCGCAGCCAGCGGTCGACGCGCTCGTGCGCGCGTGGGAAGCGTTCTTGCGCACCGGACCCTATCAGGGAGCGGTTGACTTGGCGGAAAGCGTGCAGTCGATGGAAAGCTTGAGCGAATCACAGCGCGCGATGGTCGACTGGGTCGCCGGAATGGCTCTGTATTCTCTCGGCCGCGGTGGCGAAGCCAGGTTGCGGTTCGAGAGGGGCTTGACCACGGCGCGCGCCGCCCGCGATCGTCGTGTGGAAAGCCTGCTGCTGCGCGGGCTCGCAGACGAGCTTGCGATCGAGGGGAAAATAGAGGAGGCCTTGGCCCACGCCGGCGAAGCGCTGGCGATCGCCGAGGCATTGGGCGATTGCTCGTTGCAATGCAACGCTCTCAATCGTCTCGGGGCCGCGCTTTGGCGCGCCGGTCGACTTGCGGCGGCGAAAGAGTCTTACGCCAAGGCGCTGCACCTGGCGCGAGAGACCGGAGATCGCCGCATGCAGGGCGCGGTCATGGGCAACCTCGGTATCGTTCACCACGATCTCGGGGAATTGGACGAGGCGCGAGAACTTTATGAGCAGTCGCTGGTTATCGCGTTGGAGTTAGGAGATCGCCAGGGTGAAGCGGCCGAGCGAGGGAACATTGCGGGCCTGAGTCTCGAGCAAGGCTCGATCGACGAAGCACGCGCTCAATTCGAGGCCTCATTGACGGTCGGTCGCTTCCTCGGCCACCTGCGCACCGAATACGCCAGCAGGCAAGGGCTCGGCGACGTGTTCGCGGCAAACGGCAACCTGGAAGCCGCGCGCGAACAACATCGTCGTGCCGCCGAGCTGGCGCACGAAGCGGGCGATCGAAGAAGCGAGGGCAAATTGCTCAGCAAACTGAGCTTGTCGCTCGCACGCCTCGGGGCGCACGCCGAAGCGCAAGAGAGACTCGCGGCGGCAGAAGCGCTGCTAAGCGAGGTCGGCGATCCGGCGTCGCTCGTCGAGCTCTACTGCCGATGGGCAGAAGCCACTCTTCTGATGCACGATTCGGCGACGAGCGCTGATCTGATCGGACGCGCCGAGAAGGCAGCCCTTGCAGTTGGCTCGCCGCCGCCTAAATCCCTGCAGGCGATGCTCCAGCATGTTCGTTCGCTGTCGCCGGTGGACTCGCGAGCGGGTGCGCGATGAATGAACTATGTACGCACCGTCCCCGCCTAGCTCTTCTGCTCCTCGCGGCGCTGATCGGCGGGATCCCGGCGGCGCCTGCTGCAGAAATTCCAGTCGAGGTCCTTTTTCAGCGGGCGAAATACGGGCAGATCCAGCCTTCGCCCGATGGACGCAACCTTGCCATCGTCGCTCGCCTCAAGGGTCGCTACAACCTCGCAGTCATCGACTTGCAGAGCCGCGAGGCGAAGCTGGTCACGAATTTCTCGGACGCCGACGTCATCCAGTCGTATTGGCTCAACAACGACCGCCTTCTGGTCACCGAGGGCGATGTTCTGGAAGCGAGCGGGAGAGCTCGACTCTATGGCTGGTACGCGGTGGATCGCGACGGCTCGAGGATGAAGAGGCTCAGGTCCTTCGGCTCGTTCCTAAAGCAGGCTACGACCGGGGGCGATGACGCTGTCGTGCTCACCGGCGAACGGGCGCACACTACGGCGGACGTCTTTCGCCTGAACACCTTCACAGGGACCGAGCGACTGCTCAGCTACGATCGCCCCGAAGACGTGCTGGGATACGTTGTCGATCGTAAAGACGTTCCGCGCCTGGCGTGGTCCCGCCTCAAGGGAGTAAACACCCTGTGGTACCGCGAATCCGCCGATTCGCCATGGACGAAGCTCGAACAGGGCAATGCTCTGAAGGTCGATTTCACGCCGCTGGGCTTCGATTACGACAACAAGACGCTGTACGTCTCGTCTTTGGGTAGCGGTGACAAGCTCGGCGTCTATGCCTACGACTTCAAGTCAAAGAAGCTGGGCGAGCTTGTCGCCGGCAGCTCTCAAACTAATATCAACTCGCTGATCTTCAGTCGCGCCAAGCGTGCGCTGATCGGCGTCCGGTATCAGGCCGACAAGCCCGGCGTAGTATGGTTCGACCGTGACATGGCTCAACTGCAGCAGGTCGTCGACAAGGCGCTGCCCGATACGTTCAACGTGCTGCAGGTCGCAAACGAAAATTCTCGGCGCGCCGTGGTTTTCTCATATTCAGACGTCAATCCCGGCGTGGTCTATCTGCTCGATACCGACAAGCTGGCGCTTGAGGAGCTCGTGAAACTAAGGCCGTGGATCGATCCGAAACAGATGGCGGAACGAAAGCCCGTGCATTACCGGGCGCGCGACGGGTTGGATATCCCGGCCTATCTCACCTTGCCGAACGCTCCGGGTGACCGGAAACCGCCCCTCGTAGTCATCATACATGGCGGACCCTGGGTTGGCTCCACGTGGGGATTCGACGTGGAAGCCCAATTCCTCGCCAACAGGGGTTATGCCGTGCTGCAGCCGGAGTTCCGCGGATCGACAGGACACGGCTGGAAGCTCTATTCCTCGAGCTTCAAGCAGTGGGGCCTCAGCATGCAGGACGACATCACCGATGGGGTCGAGTGGCTGATCAAGGAAGGCGTGGTCGACAAGGACCGCATCTGCTTGTACGGCGCCAGTTATGGTGGCTACGCAACGCTCTGGGGATTAATCAAAACGCCGAGCCTTTACAAGTGTGGCGTGGCATGGGTCGCCGTGACCGACCTCAACATGCTTTTCAGCACCGACTGGTATGACCTCGTCGGATCGCCTTACCGGTGGTTGGACTACGAAGCAAAAGACCTCATCGGCGATCCCAAAACCGACGCAGAGAAGTTTCGCTCCGTCTCACCGTTGGCCAACGCGGACAAGCTCAACGTGCCGGTGCTTCTTGCCTACGGTGGCCTGGACCACCGCGTTCCGATCAAGCACGGCTACGAGTTCCGCGAAGCGCTCGACAAGTACGGCAAGACCTACGAATGGGTCCTGTATAGTGACGAGGCACACGGCTTCGCCAAGGACGAAAACAGGTTCGATTTCTACCGGCGAGTCGATGCGTTTCTGAAGAAGTATCTCCAGTAGCCCGAATCCTCGACACGCCGCGCTCCGGTAGAGCTGCTCGGAGCGTGGTCGAGTCGGCAGCAACCAAGTCAACACCGCAAGGAGGAGATGAAATGAGCGCCCGCTCGAAGAATCTTGGAAGGGCATTGCTGGCGGTTTTCGCGATGGTCCTCGGAGTGCACACTGCCAACGCGGAGAACACGCTAGAAAAAATCCTCAGCGCGAAGAAGATCCGCGTCGCCATCGACGTTGCCAATCCACCGTTCGGCATACTCGACAAAAGCGGGCAGCCGGACGGGTCGGACGTCGCAGTCGCCCGCCAGCTCGCGAAGGACATGGGTGCGGAAATCGAGTTCGTTCAGGTTCCGTCCACCGGCCGCATTCCGGCACTCCTGGCGGGACGCGCCGACGTTACGATCGCCTCGATTTCCGTGACCACTGATCGCGCCAAGGCGGTGATGTACTGCAATCCCAATGGTGCTCTGGTAATCACTATCTTTGCGCCGCAGAGCGTCAAGATCAAAACCCCGGCAGACCTTGTCGGCAAACGCGTCGGCATCACGCGTGCGACGCTCGAAGAGGCGACGGTCCCGAAGATGGCGCCGGAAGGCATGAAGATTGTGTGGTTCGACGATCTGGCGTCCACGGTCCAGGCATTGCTCTCCGGTCAAGTGGACGCAGCCGCGATGACTTCATTTGCCGAGAAGACCGTTGCCGATGCGAACCCGGCCAAGCAACTCGAAAACAAGCTCGTGGTTACGACCGCCTTCTATGGTCCTATCGTGCGACAGAACGACTTCGAGCTGCGGCAGTGGATTAACACATGGCTGTTCGTGAACGCGCACAACGGCACGCTCGCGACGATTTACAAGAAATACACCGGTACCGATTTGCCGCCGCTTCCGACCTTCTGACGCAACACGCAGCGCGTCGCAACGGTGCGGTCTTTGAGGCCGCGACGCCCAACCGCACGGTAGAGAGCTTCAAAGCGTGCACTACGTCTTTCACTTCAACGTAGTGTGGGACCACTGGCGCGAGCTCGCCGACGGCGCATGGCTGACCATTCGGCTGTCCGCGCTGGCGATGATCATCGGTCTCGCCGTGGCTACCGTCTGCGCCTACGCCAAGGCGGCAGGGCCCAGCGCAGTGCGCTGGGTGGTCGCGACTTACGTCGAGGTGATCCGGAACACGCCGTTCCTCGTTCAAATCTTCATCATTTTCTTCTCGCTGCCGGCCCTGGGCGTGTCCATGGATGCGAACCAGGCGGCGCTTGCCGCGATGGTGGTCAATTTCGGCGCTTACGGCACGGAGATCCTGCGCTCCGGCATTGAAGCCATAAGTCACGGCCAGATCGATGCGGCAAAAGCTCTCGGCCTTACGCGGCTCCAGACGTTTCGCTACGTCGTGCTGTTCCCCGCGCTGAAGATCGTCTTTCCGGCGCTCGCGAGCCAATTCATTCTGCTCATGCTCGCTTCGAGCGTCGTATCGGCGATCTCGGCAGTCGAACTCACGGCTGTTACCAATTCACTGCAGTCGACGACCTTTCGCCCCTTTGAGTTCTACTTCGTGGCAGCCGGTCTTTATCTCGTGATGGCGTTGGGCTTTCGCGCTTTGCTCGGCGCCATCTACTGGATCCTGTTCGTGCGCGGCCGCGGGACTTGAGGAAGCCGGTTTGAGCCGAACCTTTGCGCTGCCTGAATTCCTGTATGTCGTCGCGGCGATACGCTGGACGTTGCTCCTATCCCTCGTTGCGTTTGTTGGAGGTGGAGTCGTGGGCTTCGTCATTGCCATCCTGCGCACAACGCAATCGCGAATACTGCGCACGCTCACCGCGGGCTACATCCAGCTGTTCCAGGGTACCCCCGTGCTCATGCAGCTTTTTGTCTTTTACTACGGGCTCGCAGTTCTCTTTGACGTGCAGGTCGATGCGTGGCCGGCGGTGGCGCTTGCCTTTACCCTTTACGCAGGCGCATTTCTTGGCGAGATCTGGCGCGGATCGATCCAGGCGATACCGCGCACGCAGTGGGAGGCATCGGCCTGCCTTTCTCTCGGCTATCTCCAGCAGCTTCGCTTCGTGATCCTGCCTCAGGCGATGCGGATCTCGATTCCTCCGACCGTGGGGTTTCTTGTGCAGCTGATCAAGAACACTTCGATCGCGGCCATCATCGGGTTTGTCGAGCTGACCCGCGCCGGACAGCTCATGGTCAACGTCACCTTCCAGCCGATGATCGTGTATCCAATAGTCGCCGCGCTGTACTTCGTGCTGTGCTGGCCGCTGTCACTCCTCAGCCGTTATCTGGAAAAGGGCATCGATGCCAATCTTGGTGTTAAACGGCATCTCTAAGCGTTTCGGCTCGCACATCGCTCTTGATGATGTCTCATTGACGGTTGAGGCTGGCGAGGTCGTTGCCATCATCGGACGGAGCGGCTCGGGGAAGACCACGCTGCTTCGCTGCATCAACGGGCTGGAAACGCCCGACGGCGGCGAGATCGTCTTCGACGGGCGCCGGGTGCGGCGTTCTCAGGCAAACTTGCGAGCTCTGCGCCGCGAGATGGGCATCGTTTTCCAGAGCCTTAACCTTTTTCCGCACCTTAGCGTCGAGCGCAATATCACGCTTGGGCCCACCGTGGCATTGGGCGTGTCACTTTCACAGGCTAAGGAGCGAGCCCGTGACGTGCTGCGCCAAGTCGGACTCGAGGACAAGCTCGCCGCGTTTCCGCTCAAACTCTCCGGAGGTCAGCAGCAGCGCGTAGCGATCGCACGGTCGCTCGCGATGCAGCCGCGACTGATGCTATTCGATGAGATCACCTCCGCACTCGATCCCGAGCTGGTCGGCGAGGTCATAAGCGTGCTCGAGAAACTGGCCGCCGAAGGAATGACCATGATCCTCGTAACCCACGAAATGGGCTTCGCGCGGGCCGCCGCCGACACGATCGTGTTCATGCACCAAGGACGAATCTGGGAGCAGGGTCCTCCGTCGCGACTGTTCGCTGCTCCGGCCACAGCCGAGTTGGCCGGGTTCATCGATGCGATACTTCCTGTGCGGCTGGGAGTAGCTCCCGCCGCTGACTGATCGGGGTGTAATCTCATTGGCGCGGTCTTGCAGGCTGGGTCTCAAGTACCGCCGCTTCGAGATCGTGGCTGCCCAAACAAGCAAAGGCTGCCGCAAGCCCGGTACACCCTATGGTATCTTGCGGATTGCTGACACGGCGGATGCCCCGGAGCACCGTCGATTCCCAGGCACTGGCCCGAGTCCGGTCTGAATGAATAACCGCAACCTCATCAAGGGACTCTTCCTCATCGCGATCTCACTGGCCTTCGGCCTGGGCTCGTTCCGTTACCCGATGGGCGCGTTTGCCCGCGCGGGTCCCGGACTGTTTCCACTGTTGGTGAGCTCTCTCCTGCTCCTTCTCGGCGTGGTCATAGTCGCGCGTTCGTTTATCGGCGAGCGAGCCGGGATTCAATTCAACATAAAGAACATCGCGCTGATCATCGCGAGCCTGTGCGGGTTCGCGGTCGTCTCGCAGTACGTGAACATGATCGCAGGCATCATCTTCCTGGTGTTCTGTGCCACGGTCGCGGGCACTGACTATTCCGTTGTGCGCAACCTCAAGATCGTCGGCTTCCTGATTGCAGTCGCACTGATCTTTCAGAAACTGCTTGGCCTTCAACTGCCGCTGTACTGATGGAGATCCTGCATAACCTCGCGTTCGGATTCGAGCACGCGCTGACGCTGCAGAACCTGATGTTCTGCGCTCTCGGCTGCGTCGTGGGGACGCTCGTCGGGCTGCTGCCAGGCCTGGGCCCCTTGGCGACGATCAGCTTGTTGCTGCCGCTGACCTACTCGATTCCCCTCAACGGCGCGCTGATCATGCTGGCGGGCATCTATTACGGCGCCCAATACGGCGACAGCGTGAGCGCCATCACGATGAAGATTCCGCACGCCAGCAGCATCGTGGCCTGCATCGACGGCTACCAGATGACGACCAAGGGCAGGACCGGACTCGCATTGTTCACCGCCGGCGTTTCGAGCTTCATCGGCGGCACGGTCGCCATCGTCGTGCTCGCGGCGCTGGCGCCCGCGCTGGGCGAGGTCGCGCTCCTGTTCGGCCCCGCGGAGTACTGCGCGCTCATGATGCTCGGCTTCGTCTGCGTGAGCTTCGTCACCACCGGCAGCCTGCTCAACGGTCTCGCGATGTGCCTGGTCGGTGTGCTGCTCGGACAGGTCGGGACTGATGTCAACAGCGGCATGCAGCGCTACACCTTGGGCCTGCCGTTTCTCGCCGACGGCATCGGTCTGGTCAGCATCGCGCTGGGCTGCTTCGGCATCGCGGAGATCACCAAGAACCTGGACAGCCACGAGGATCGCTCGCCCTTCAAGGGCAAGATTCACCTTATCCCGAGCTGGCCTGAGTTCAAGCGCATCATCCCGAGCGCGCTGCGCGGCAGCGCGGTGGGGTCTTTCCTGGGAATCCTTCCGGGCGGCGGCCCGGTGATCGCGCAATTCGCCGCCTACGCCTTCGACAAGAAGGTGAGCAAGTACAAGCACGAGATCGGCACGGGAGCGATCGAAGGCGTGGCGGGGCAGGCCGCGGCCGACGAAGCGGCCGCGCGCACGAGCTTCATCCCGCTGATGAGCATCGGCATTCCCGAGAACGCGGTGATGGCGCTGATGATGGCCGCTTTCATCATCAAAGGCGTCCAGCCGGGCCCGAACATGATCGCGGGACACCCCGACCTGTTCTGGGGCCTGGTGGCCAGCATGTGGATCGGCAACTGCTTTCTGCTGATCCTCAACGTGCCGATGGTGCGCTACTGGCTCTCGGTATTCAAGATTCCATACAACGTGCTCTTTCCCGCGATCCTCTTCTTCTGCTGCATCGGCACCTACAGCGTCAACAACAACCTCGAGGACGTTCTCATCACCGCCGGCTTCGGCTTGCTGGGCTACGTATTCACGCGGCTGGAGCTCGATCCGGCGCCGCTCATCCTGGGCTTCATTCTCGGGCCGATGCTGGAAGAGAACTTCCGTCGCGCGCTGCTGCTGAGCCGCGGCAGCTTCGCGACCTTTGTCACGCGGCCGATCAGCGGTACTCTGTTCGCTCTGATCGGCATATTTGTCTTGTGGCAAATCGTGGCTTTCTTCCTCGATGCTCGAAAAGCAAAAGCGCGCACCGGCCATTCGGACAATGCTTCGGCCGACGCGCCTGGTATCGCAGCGGAGAAATAAGCTCAGCCCAGCGTTGTGGCCACTCTCGAACTGCACGCGCTTACCAAGCGGTATCCTGGCGTGGTCTCGGTCGATGCCATCGATTTGAAGGTCGGCCACGGCGAATTCGTCTGCCTGCTCGGCCCTTCGGGTTGCGGCAAGACGACAACCCTGCGCATGATCGCCGGTCTCGCCGAGCCCGACGACGGCGAGATTCGCGTCAACGGACGCATCATGTCGTCCGCGCGTGGCGTCGTTCCGCCGGAACAGCGCAACATGAGCATGATCTTCCAGAGCTATGCGGTGTGGCCGCATATGACCGTCCGCGAGAACGTCGCGTACGGCTTGAAGTTGAAGGCGCTCACGGCGGACGAGAAGCAGGCGCGCGTCTCGACGCTTCTGGATGCGACTCGGCTCTCGGCCCTCTCCGAGCGCTATCCGTCCGAGCTCTCGGGCGGACAGCAGCAGCGCGTCGCGCTCGCGCGCGCGCTCACGCCGAAGCCGGACATTCTGCTCCTCGATGAGCCGTTGTCGAATCTCGACGCCAATCTCCGCGCCGAGATGCGCTTCGAGATCCGCCGGCTGCACGATCAGTTCCAATACACCTCCGTCTACGTGACTCATGATCAGGTCGAGGCGATGACGATGGCCGACCGGATCGTCGTGATGAACGGCGGACGCATCGAGCAGATTGGTACGCCCGAAGAGGTCTACGAGCGGCCCAATTCGGCATTTGTCGCGCGGTTCATCGGCGGCAGCAATGTCCTTACCGTGCGCCATGTCGGCGATCGCAGCGTCGAGATCAGCGGTCACACGCTGGAGATCGGCAACGGCGATTTCGCCGGCGCAGGCAGGACGATGGCGATCTGCGTGAAGACGCATGATCTCGAGCTGTTGCCATCCCCGACATCGGTCTCGACCAACAACATCGTGCCGGGCGTCGTGCGCGGCCAGGCCTATCTCGGCAGCCATCGCGACTACATCGTCGACGTCGGACAGGAGGTCTTGATCGCCGCGCCGCCCGAGCTGCAGATCGAGACCGGAGCGAGCGTCGGCGTGCGGTTCCGGCCGCAGCGCTGCCGCGGCCTTGCCCGATAGAGCACCAAACGGTTTGATCGAATACAGGAGGACGAAGATGAAGCCAGTCTTTTGCGCCCTGCTCTTCGCGGCCGCTGCCGTCATCGGGATCCCGGCGGCAAATGCGCAGGAAACGACGCCGGCGATGATCGCGGCGGCCAAGAAGGAAGGCAAGGTCACGTGGTACACCTCAGTCGACGTGAAGGTCGCCGAAGGCGTCGCCAAGGCGTTTCGCGCCGAATATCCGGGCATCGACATCGAGGTCGAGCGCTCGGGGTCCGAGCGCGTCTTTCAGCGGATCAACCAGGAACAGCAGTCGTCGATTCACAACGTCGACGTGGTCAACTCCTCCGACGCGTCGCACTTCCTGTACTGGAAGCAGCAGAAATGGCTCGCGTCGCATACGCCTCCCGACGTCAAGCGCTTCCCGGCGCAGTACAAGGATCCCGAGGGTTACTACGCGGCCTGGCGCGCCACGTTGAGCGTAATGGGCTACAACACCAAGCTCATCGACGCCAAGGATGCGCCGACCGGCTACGCGGATCTCCTCGATCTGAAATGGAAGGGCAAACTCGTGAAGGCGCATCCAGGCTACAGCGGGACGGCGCTCACCGGCACCTACGCGATCGTCAAGGCCCTGGGCTGGGATTACCTGGAGAAGCTGTCGAAGCAGAGTGTTATGCAGGTGCAATCGACGACCGCCACGCCGAAGAGTATCGCCAACGGCGAGCGCGTGGTCATGGTAGACGGCAACGAGTACAACATGTTCATCGAGATCGACGCGAAAAGCCCGGTCAAGATTATTTATCCGAAGGAGGGGACGCCGTTCGTGACCTCGCCGGTCGCGATCTTCGCCGACGCGCCGCATCCGAACGCCGCGCGCGTGCTCGAGAATTTCCTTTTCACCGCGAAGATCCAGCAGCTGACCGTTGACCAGGGCGGGACGCGGTCGATGCATCCCGACGTGAAGGACCCGCCTGGCCGGACGCCGCTCAGCGAGATCAAGCTGCTGCCTGACGATCCGGCGGGGATGCTGCCGCAGATCGCCGACATCAAGAAGCGCTACACCGAGCTCTTCGGCAATTGATCTGACACAGCCGCGCGTGACCGCAAAGCCTTCAAAGGCGCTCGACTGGACGGCGCCGGTCTCGCTTGCCTTCGTGCTGCTGCTGGCGGCGCTCGTGCTGCTGCCGATGGCATGGCTGACCGTCGCGAGCCTGCGCGACGACGCCAGGCATTTCACGCTCGCCAATTACGTTCAGTTTTTTACCGACGTATCTTTCCTGAAGCCGCTCATAACCACCCTGTGGACCTCGGCCGCGGTCGGCTTGATCTGCGTGGCATTCGCGGCGCCGATGGCGTGGCTGGTGGCGCGCACCGATCTTCCGGGAAAGCGCTTGCTGCGGACGCTGATCCTGGCGTCGTTCGTCACGCCGCCGTTCCTCGGCGCATTCGCGTGGGTGCTGCTCGGCGGACCGAACGCCGGCATCCTCAACCAGTGGTACTACGGCATGTTCGGGCTGAAGCCGTTCGAGGCGGCGCCGCTCGTCAACATCTTTTCGGCGGGCGGGATGGTGTTCGTGATGGCCCTCTACATCTTCCCCTATGTGTTTACGTTCGCCGCCAACGGGCTCGATCTCATTCCCGGCGAGCTGGAGGAAGCCTCCTCGATCCTCGGCATGCCCGCGTGGCGGACCGCGCTAGACGTGACCATTCCTTTGATCGCGCCGGCACTGCTCGCCGGATTTCTCATCGCGTTCCTGCAATCGATGTCGTTGTTCGGACCGCCGGCGATTCTCGCGCTGCCGGCCGGGATCGACACGATGACCACCAAGATTTGGAGCCTGTTTCAGTTTCCCCCGCGGCTCGGACTTGCGGCTGCCGTGTCGCTGCCTCTGCTCCTGATCTCCGTCGTGCTGCTCAGGGTTCAGACCACGATTCTGGGCCGTCGCGGCTATGCCGTCGTAGGCGGCAAGGCGACGCGCACGCGCTTCGTGAAGCTCGGCGTCTGGAAGATTCCGGCGCTCGCGCTCTTCGCGGCCGTGCTCGCGTGCTCGATCGTTCTGCCCTACGGCGTTCTCCTGCGCACGGCGTTCGTGCGGAACTGGTCTGCGCCGTTCGGTTGGGACCAGCTCACATTCGATAACTGGCGCTTCGTATTTTTCGAGTTCAGCCCGACGCGGCTCGCGCTGCAGAACACCTTCGTCCTCGGTCTCAGCGCGGCGACGGTGGGAACAGTTCTCGTTGCGGTGGTCGGTTATCTCGCGGTCCGGCGCGCCGTGCGAGGTCATCGGTACCTCGCGTTCCTCGCCACCGCGCCGGTCGCGATTCCAGGCATCGTGCTTGCGGTCGGTTTGCTCCTGAGCTACACACATCCTCCGCTGGTGCTCTATGGGACGCTCGCGATCATCTTTTTGGCTTACGTAACGAAGGAGATTCCGGTCGGCTACCAGCAGATCGGGGCCTCGCTGCGCGCCGTGCATCCCGAACTCGAGGACGCGGGACGCATCTTCGGTGCGACGCGGCTGCGTACGCTCTTCGACATCACCGCACCGCTCATTCGCAACGGCGTCGTTGCGACCTGGATCCTGATCTTTGTCGGCTCGATCCGCGAGCTTTCAGCGACGATCCTGCTCTTCACCGCGCGCACCAAGACCGTTTCGGTTACCATGTTCGACTTGCGCGAGAGCAACGATTGGGGTCCGATCGCCGTGCTGTCGATCACGATGCTGGCGATCACCTTCGTGCTGATCGCGTTCATCACCCGCTTCACCGACCGAAGGATGGTCTGATGTCTCACTCGCTTCCCGTCCTCGGACTGATGCTCGGCGATTGCACCGGGATCGGCCCCGAGCAATGCGCGCGCATCCTCGCCGACGGGGGCTTGAACGACGCGGCGCGGCTCTTGGTCATCGGCGACGTGCGCGTGCTGGACATTGGCGCGCACGATGCTCGTGTCAACCTGCACTGGAAAAACTATCCCGCACCAGAAGCGGTCGATTGGTCTCGCCCCGAGGTTCCTGTGATCGACCTCGCCAACATCGACCCTGCGCGCATCGCGCGAGGCCAGGTCTCCGCCGAATCGGGACGGATCACCGGTGAAACGCTCGCGCACATGATCGAGCTTGCGCTATCGGGCCGCATCGATGGCATCACGTTCGCGCCGCTCAACAAAGGCGCTTTGCACGCCGGCGGCTGGCGCTTCAACGATGAGCACCAGATGTTCGCGCATCTCGCGCGGCACACGGGATACTTCAGCGAGATGAACGTACTCGACGGCTTGTGGATGTCGCGCGCGACCTCGCACGTCGCGCTCAAGGTCGCGCTCGAGCAGTTGAGCGGCGAGCGCATCGAGGAGGCGCTCGCGCTCGCGGACACGACTATGCGCGGTGCAGGCATTTCCGAGCCGCGCATCGCCGTCGCGGCGCTCAACCCACACGCAGGCGAAGGCGGGTTGTTCGGACGCGAGGAGATCGATATCATTGCTCCGGCTGTCGCGCGCGCCGCTGGGCGCGGCATCCGCTGCAAAGGCCCGTTCGCCGCCGACACGGTGTTCCTCAAGGCATTCGCCGGCGAGTATGACGGCGTGCTCAGCATGTATCACGATCAGGGCCAGATCGCGACCAAGCTCAAGGGATTCAATCGCGGCGTCACGGTGACGGCAGGTCTGGAGACGATATTCACTACGCCTGCGCACGGCACTGCGTTCGATATCGTAGGGGAGGGAAAGGCGAATACGGGCGCGCTCGAGCAGGCGGTGCGCCTGGGCGCGCGACTAGCGGCGGCGCGCAAGCGATCGAAGCTTGCGGCAACCGCCGCCTGAGAATTTCATCACCGCGTCACGACGCCCCATCTTTCCATGGCTACTGTGCCGGTCACCGCCGACCGCTCGCTGACGGGCTACGTCGCCGACTTCATCGTCGAAACGAAGGCCGCCGAAATTCCCGCCGACGTCGCGCATCTCGGCAAGCGCTCGGCGCTCGACGGGATCGGGCTCGCTTTCGCAGGCGCCGCGTCGGAAACCGGCCGCGTCGTTCGCCGCTATCTCGATTCGCTTTCGTTGTCGGGGAGCGACGGCAGCACGGTGATCGGCGGCACGCGCATTCCTGCCCGCTTTGCCGCATTCGCCAACGGCACGTCGATTCACGCCGACGATTACGACGATACGCAGCTCGCGGTGGCGAAGGATCGCGTCTACGGCTTGCTCACGCATCCAACGGCGCCTGCGCTCCCTGCGGTGCTGGCGCTCGCGGAGCGATCCGGCGCGAGCGGACGCGACCTGATGAACGCGTACCAGGTCGGAGTGGAAGTCGAATGCAAGGTCGCCGAAGCAATCCTGCCGCGTCATTATCAGCACGGATTCCACAGCACCGCGACCTGCGGTGCGATCGGCGCCGGTGCGGGAGCGGCGCGCATGCTCGGTCTCGATCGGGAGAAAACGCGCCGTGCACTGAGTCTCGCCGCGAGTCAGGCGGGAGGATTGCGCGAGAACTTCGGCACGATGACGAAGCCGTTTCACGCCGGACGCGCGGCGGAAAGCGGGGTCGTCGCCGCGGAGCTCGCCTCGCTCGGCTTCACCGCGTCGCCGATCGGGCTTGAAGCCGATCGCGGATTCTTCCGCGCTGCGGGTGGCGGTTACAGCGCCGAGGCGATCGACGGCAAGCTCGGATCGCCGTGGACGTTCGCCTCGCCCGGCGTGTCGATCAAGCCACATCCCAGCGGCTCGCTCACGCACCCGGGCATGAGCGTGATGCTCGACCTGATCCGGCGCCACGACATCAAGCCCGAGCGCGTGAAGCGCGTCGCGGTTGGCACCAATCACAACATGCCCAATGCGTTGATCCACCATCGTCCGGTCAACGAGCTGCAGGCAAAGTTCAGCATGGAGTTCTGCATGGCGATCCTGCTCATCGAGCGCAAGGCCGGTCTTGCGCAGTTCACCGACGAGGTCGTCAACCGGCCCGATGTGCAGGCGCTCATCCGCAAGGTGGATTTCGGAGTGCATCCGGAGGCCGAAGCGGCGGGCTTCGACAAGATGACGACGATCATTGAAGTCGAGCTCGACGAAGGCACCACCTTCAAGGGTCGGGCCGACTTCGGCAAGGGCAGCCCGGTCAATCCGATGAGCGATCGAGAGCTCGAGCAGAAATTCTTCGAATGCGCCGAATGGGGTGGCGTCGACCGGGCGAGGGCGCAGAAGATCGTCGAGCTCGTGTGGAAGATCGAGGCGCTGGGGAACGTGCGCGAGCTCACTCGGTTGCTGGGCGCGTCCTCCAAGTAGGAGTGCCGCGTCGCATGTTCGAAGGCTTCACGCTCACGCAGGTCGAGACCAAGGGCGCGCGCATCAACCTGCGCCACGGCGGATCGGGGCCGCCGCTGCTCCTGCTGCACGGCAATCCGCTCACGCACGTGATGTGGCACAAGATCGCGCCGCGCCTCGCGGAGGAATTCACGGTCGTCGCCGCCGACCTTCGCGGCTACGGCGACAGCTCCAAGCCCGACGGCGGTCCCGATCACTCGGGCTACTCGTTCCGCGCGATGGCGCAGGACCAGGCGGAAGTGATGGAAGCGCTCGGCTTCCGCGACTACTTCGTCTGCGGCCACGATCGCGGCGCGCGGGTCGCGCATCGGATGGCGCTCGACTATCCAGACCGCGTGAAGAAGGTGGCTTTTCTGGACATCGTTCCTACGCATCACGTTTTGCACAACATCACGAAGGAATGGGCGGTCGATTCGTATCATTGGTTCTTCATGGCGCAGCCTTACGATTATCCGGAGCGGATGCTGATCGCCTACGGTCTCGAACGCTACATTCGCGGAAAGCTCGACAAGAAAGGCGTGGGCATGAGTGGCTTCGCGCCCGAGGCGCTCGCCGAGTACGTTCGGTGCTGCACGCCGGAGAACATTCACGCAGTGTGCGAGGATTACCGCGCTGCCGTGTCAATCGATCTCGTCCACGACGAAGCCGATATGCACAAGAAGCTAACTCGGCCCGTGCTCGTGCTTTGGGGCGAGAAGAGCCACGTCAACCGCAGCTTCAAGCCGATCGAGGCATGGCTGGAGAGAGCGACCGACGTCCGCGGAAAGATGCTGCCCTGCGGGCACTATCCCGCGGAGCAGTCGCCGGATGAGACTTACGTCGAGCTGCGGTCGTTCTTTGGCGGCCGGCGGTGAACCGCATCAGCTACATTATTCGAGCGGGATGTACCCCGGTTTCTTGTATAGCTTGGTCCAGTGGCCGAGAATGTCCGGCATGTATACCTTCTCGGTCCAATCCTGCGGGCTGATTTCCTCGATCGCCACCGAAACCGATTCCTCTCCGACTTTCGCGAGCGCAACGACATCTTTCACGATCTGCTCGGCGAGCCGCGTTTTCTGCTGCTCCGACCTGCCAGGGTAGAGCTTCACGCTGATATGAGGCATAAGTTCTTTCCTTCCGCTCCAGAATTCAGATCGATGTTTCGCGTCGCTCGTCCGACGCGCCTTCACGGACTCACCATTTCGGTGTGAATCCTCGCCGGCCTTTTGACCTGCTGGTCGAAGCGCTACGATACAAGAGTTGACTTAGGAGGCGACATGAATAAGCTACGCATCGCACTGCTCGTGTGCACGGTCGCGGTTACATCGGCTTCCGCGCTCGCTCAGGACATCGACATGAAGCCTATGTCCGGCATGTCCACCGAAGAAGCCATCGCTGCACGCAAAGCGGCGAGGGACCACTGGGCACGAATGACGCCGCAGGAACGGTTCCAGACGGCCAAGGCTGCGCGAGGCAAAAACCGAGAGGAGTTGACGGCGCTGGACCAATACGCCAAACAGGAGATGGCAATCCGAGCCGAACGCGAAGGTGGCACAGGGTCTTACTCCCCGCACTAGCGTCGCTCGCAAAATCGAGAGCGACGCAGGTGCAAACTTCGTCGCGCAGATTTCCATGAACGTCATGCCTCGCGATCGACTGGCGAAATTCATCGCTGTCATCGCCGTCGTCGAGATCGCCACGGCTTTCCTGCTGCTCGTTGATCCCGCGGTTCTCGTGCAGCTGCTCTTCGGAGTGTCGCCCGAAGCGTTGGGCCGCATCTTGGCGCGGTGCTTCGGGATGGCTGTTCTCGCGCTGGCAATTTCGTGCTGGCCGGAGCGCGCTACGGGGCTGAGCGGACCGCGCGCTCTCGAAGGGATGTTGCTTTACAACGCGCTGATCGCGCTTCTGCTGGCGTACGTAGCCACCGCACAGCACATGAAGGGCGTGCTTCTCTGGCCGGCCGTCGCGCTGCGTGCCCTCTTCGTATTGTTGTTGCTCTCGGGCTGGCGACGGAGACACCGCAGGAAGTGAACCTGAGAGGGTTGCGGCTTTTGCCGGACGGCTTGTCCGCCGTGCTGTGCGCCTGATAGGCTAACGACAAGGCCGAGCGAAATGCGTTTCCGGGACGGGAACCAAACACGCGCCGCCGAACTCAGGACTAGGCAATGACAGATCTTTTCGACAATCCCCTCGGGCTCATGGGTTTCGAGTTCGTCGAGTTCGCCTCGCCGAACGCGGGCGTGCTGGAACCGGTGCTCGAGAGACTCGGCTTCAGCGAGGTCGCGCGCCATCGCTCGAAGGACGTGTCCCTGTACCGTCAGGGCGAGATCAACTTCATCGTCAACCGCGAGCCGAAGAGCGTTGCCGCATACTTCGCGGCGGAACATGGACCATCCGCCTGCGGCATGGCCTTCCGCGTGCGCGACTCACACCAGGCCTACGAGCATGCGCTCGAACTCGGTGCGCAACCGATGGAGATGCCCACCGGGCCGATGGAGCTTCGTCTGCCCGCTATCAAGGGCATCGGCGGCGCGCCGCTTTATCTCATCGACCGCTTCGGCGACGGCACATCGATCTACGACATCGACTTCAGGTTCGTCGACGGCGCCGATCGCCATCCCAAAGGTCACGGGTTCCGGGTCATCGATCACCTCACGCACAACGTGTACCGCGGGCGCATGGCCTACTGGGCGTCTTTCTACGAACGCACCTTCAACTTCCGCGAGATCCGTTATTTCGACATCAAGGGCGAGTACACCGGACTCACGTCGCGCGCGATGACTGCGCCCGATGGCAAGATCCGCATTCCGTTGAACGAAGAGGCGTCGAGGACGACCGGGCAGATCGAGGAGTTTCTGATGAAGTTCAACGGCGAGGGGATTCAGCACATCGCGCTCCTCACCGACGATCTTTTCGCAAGCGTGGACAGCTTGCGCAGGGCGGGCGTGCCGCTGATGACCGCGCCGCCGGCGACGTACTACGAGATGCTCGACGAGCGCCTGCCCGGGCACGGCGAAGACTCGCGTGAGCTGCAATCGCGCGGCATCCTGCTCGACGGCTCGACCGAAGGCGGCAAGCAGCGGCTCCTGCTGCAGATCTTCTCGCAGACGCTGCTGGGGCCTGTGTTCTTCGAATTCATCCAGCGCAAGGGCGACGAAGGCTTCGGCGAAGGCAATTTCAAGGCGCTGTTCGAATCGCTCGAGCGCGACCAGCTTCGTCGCGGCGTGATCCAGACGGCGTGACTTGCCCGATGAGCGCAAGTCTCGACGACACGCACGATCCGTCGCTAAGGAGCTGGGTCGAGTCGGGCAACGATCCGAAGACGGATTTTCCGATCCAGAATCTGCCGTTCGGGCGTTTCCGCCGTGCGAAGCGAGACCCGTGGATCATCGGCGTTGCGATCGGCGATCAGGTGCTCGATCTCAAGCGCGCCGGGCTGATCGACACCGGCGACATGAATTCGCTGATGCAATCGGCGCCGGCTGAGCGGCGCGAGTTACGCGGCGCGATATCGCAATCGCTTCGGCAGGACAACGCCCGGCGTGACCCGCTGCAATCCTGTCTCGTGCCGCAGGCGGAAGTAGAGCTGGGAGTGCCGTGCCGCATCGGCGACTACACCGACTTCTATACGAGCATCAGTCACGCGACCAATGTCGGCAAGCAATTCCGTCCCGATAATCCGCTCCTGCCCAACTACAAGTGGATACCGATCGGCTATCACGGCCGCGCTTCGTCGGTCGTCGCGAGCGGTCGGCCGTTTCACAGGCCGGTGGGTCAGTTCAAGGGACCGGACGATCCGGCGCCGAGCTTTGGTCCAACACGCCGCCTCGATTTCGAGCTGGAGCTCGGCGCGTTCGTCGGCGCTCCCAATGCGCTCGGCGAGCCGGTATCGATCGAACGCGCCGAAGACCACATCTTCGGCCTGGCGCTGTTCAACGACTGGACGGCGCGCGACGTGCAAGCCTGGGAATACCAGCCCCTCGGCCCGTTTCTGTCCAAGAATTTCGCATCTACCGTGTCGCCCTGGATCGTGACGCTGGAGGCGCTCGCTCCGTACCGCACCCCGTTCAAGCGGCCCAACAGCGATCCGCAGCCGCTCCCTTATCTCGACTCGGCGGCGAATCGCGAATCGGGCGGCATCGACATCGTGCTGGAGGCTGCGTTGCAGACCGCGAAGATGCGCGAAGCCGGCCTGCCCGCGCAGCCGCTCATGCACTCGAACTTTCGCGACAGTTACTGGACGATGGCGCAGCTCGTCGCGCATCACACGGTGACCGGCTGCAATCTGCAGGCCGGCGATCTACTCGGATCGGGCACCCAGTCAGGGCCCGATGCTGGGCAGGGCGGCTCGATGCTGGAGCTGACGCTTGGCGGCAAGCAGCCCTTGCGACTTCCCAATGGCGAAACGCGCGGATTCCTCGAGGATGGCGATACGGTGATTCTGCGCGGCCGCTGCGAGCGTTCCGGATTCCGCCGCATTGGCTTCGGCGCATGCACGGGGATGGTGCTGCCCGCGCGCGGGATCGGTGAGCGCATGTGATCTCCCTGTGCGCCGACCCTGTGCTCCGATGATTTTCCACGGTTCCAACTACCGCGCCGGCAAGCTTCGTGAGCCGGCTTTGTACCGATGCATCGCCGGTGGAGCGTCGCGCTGCCGGCGATGCATCGTATTAGACGGACGCCGGGCGCTACATACCTTCTACCCAGCTTCCTTCACACATTTGACTTTGCTTGGTCGTTATCCACTTTCCCAAGCAGGCGCGTTTTCCTTTGCCGTCTATTACGAGCCGCTTGTCACTAATAGAGTTGGGATCCACTTCAAAGACTCCCGGAGACACCTCTTTGCCGACAGCTGTTAAGTTCACTGCCGGTGATTTTTCGTTCGCTCTGTGTATTGCGATAGGTGGTTGAGTCTTGTATTCCATCTGAGGGTATGCGACGCCAGCATAGAGAACCATCCCGGCAGCAACCATGGGCAACAGCCTTCCAAAGTTCATCCGTTCAATCTTCATACGTATCCTCCCGTGTTTGATGGGTGCGCATCGTGCTTTGTTGGACCGTATCAGCGTATCCCCCGGTGCGGCTCGATGAATAGGCTTCCCGCCACCGAGCTGACTGCTCCGCCGCCTTGGGCCGGGTTCAGGCGGCCCTTGCGCGTCAACAACCTACCACGATTTCAAGCGTTCGGCCAGATCGCACGCTTTCCATCTCGAGGTTGTGCGCGCAGTCTGAGGGGACGGTCGACTCAGGGCCGCGGATGTAGGGGCGCCACCCATCCACTGCTCCAGCCCGCAAGGCACGTTGCTCGATTGCCGCTACAGCTCAGGTCGGGCTTCTGGCCGAAAGCGGACCTTGGGAGGCCTCACCACACGGTCTGAGCCGAATGGGCTACCGCACGGAGTAGCCATCACTTCGACGCTCCGTAGCCCAGTCTCAACGCCCGCTCGCAAAACCGAGACCGAGCGAGGCGAGACGTTCTACTTCCTCAGCGGAGAATCCCCAGTCGGCAAGCGCTTCGCGTCCACGCTCGCCGCGCTCAGGTGGCGTTCCGCGCACCGCGCCCGGCGTGCGTGAGAAGCGCGGCGCCGTAGCGGGCTGGGTAACCTCGCCCAGGTCGATGTGGGCTTTGCGCGCCACTGCGTGCGCGTGCTTGGCCGCTTCGCGAAATCTCAGCACCGGCGCGAAGCACGCATCGGAGCCTTCGAAGACGCGGCACCATTCCTCGCGCGTTCGCGTTCGGAACACTGCGGCGAATCGCTCGCGCAACGCTAGCCATCCGGCGCGATCGTTCTGATCCGGCAACGCTACGCCTTCGAGGCCCAGGCGACGCAGCAGCTCCGCGTAGAACTTCGGCTCGATCGCGCCGATCGCGACGAACTCGCCGTCCTTCGTTTCGTAGCTGTCGTACCAGGGCGCGCCGGAGTCGAGCACGTTGGCGCCGCGCTCGTCGCTCCATTGTCCGGCTGCCTGCATGCCCCAGAACATCGTGGTGAGCAGCGACGCGCCGTCGATCATCGCCGCATCGACGACTTGCCCCTTCCCCGAGCGCCGCGCTTCGAACAGCGCGCAGGCGACGCCGAAGGCAAGCAACATCCCGCCGCCGCCGAAGTCGCCGACGAGATTGAGCGGAGGCAGCGGCGGTTGCCCGCGGCGCCCGATGGCGTGCAATGCGCCCGAAAGCGCGATGTAGTCAATGTCGTGACCTGCGCGCGCCGCGAGTGGACCGTGCTGGCCCCAGCCGGTCATGCGGCCGTAGACGAGCTTCGCGTTGCGCGCGAGCACAGCGTCGGGACCGAGTCCAAGGCGCTCCATGACGCCGGGACGGAAGCCTTCGATCAGCGCATCGGCCCTCTCCGCAAGCGCGAGCGCCGCGTCGATGCCATCCCTGGTCTTCAGATCGAGCGTGACCGATCGCCGTCCGCGGAACATCAGGTCGTACCAGCGCTCGCGCTGGAAACCTAGCTGCGCATCCTCGGTGCGATCGACGAGCAAGATGTCCGCGCCCATGTCGGCGAGCAGCATGCCGCAGAACGGTGCGGGCCCGATCGCCTCGAACTCGAGGATGCGCACGCCGGCGAGAGGACCCATGGCGCAATCTTACCCGGCCCTCGTTCGGATATGATGCCGCGATGGCCGGATCGCAGCCCGACGGCGGAGGTCCCCGCCCATGGTTCTACTTGTTGATGACGGGCATCGTCGCTGGATTCTCGTGGCTGACGAACTGGACCGAGGATCGAGAGACATTGCGTCGCGATATCTACGCGAGCAAGGAGGACTGCGTCAAAGACTGGGGCGAGGAGCAAAACTGCGAGCAGGACTACACCACACGCGCCCGTGGTGGGTGGTGGTGTCCGCTTCTACGGACCGCCTTACAGCTCCGGGCAATACGGATCGTCGCCCAATGCCAAGCCTGAGGGGACGGTCGATGCTGCGCGCCCGGGCAGTCACGCGCTCGGCACCGCCCACGTAAGCCGCGGCGGCTTCGGTGGCAGCGGCGCCGCTCACGGCGCGAGCGGTTCCTGATGGAGCGACTCGCCATCGATCCTCGCACCGACTGGCGCCGCGACTGCGAATCGGTCGGGTTCAACTATCACTCGATGGATGGCGTTTATTGGGACGAATCGCACTGCTATCGCTTTGCCGCCGAAGAGATCGACGTGCTGGAGCAGGCAACCCGCGCTTTGCATCAACTCGCACTTGCTGCCGTCGAGCACATTGTCACGACCGACCGCTTCGGACAGCTCGCGATTCCACCGCGATTCGCCGACTACGTGAAAGCCTCGTGGAGAACGCGTCAACCCACGCTTGCCGGCCGCTTCGACCTCGCATATGACGGTGCGGGTCCGCCGAAGCTGCTGGAATACAACGCCGACACGCCGACCGCACTGCTCGAAGCCTCGGTCGTGCAATGGCGCTGGCTGCAGCAGGCGATCCGGCCACGACTTACGGAAGCGGACCAGTTCAACTCGTTGCAGGAGAAGCTCCTCGCGAACTGGCGCGCGATCGGGCTGACTTTCTCAGCCAATACTCCGGTGCACTTCGCATGCGTCAAGGAAAGCGCGGAGGATCTCGGCAACATCGGCTATCAGCGCGAGATAGCAGGGCAAACGGGGCTCGCAACACGGTTCGTGTACGTGGAGGATATCGGCTGGGCCGACGGCCTGGGCTTCGTGGACGCGGAAAACGAAGAGATCACTGTCCTGTGCAAGCTCTATCCGTGGGAATGGCTGATACGCGACGAATTCGGGCCGCATCTCACTGAAATGCCGCTACGGCTGATCGAGCCGGCGTGGAAGATGCTTCTCTCGAACAAGGCGCTGCTGCCCATACTCTGGGAGCTCAACCCGGGTCACCCGAACTTGCTGCCGGCGGCTTTCGAACGCTGGCGCATTTCCGGCGATTGCGTGCAGAAACCGATGTATTCGCGCGAGGGCGCGAACGTAACCATTTATCGCGGCGCAGAAGTCCTTCACGAAGGCGGGAGTTACGGCGAGGAGGGCTGGATCTACCAAGCCTATACGCCTGTCGCGCATTTCGACGACAGCTTTGCAGTCATCGGGTCGTGGATCGTCGGTGACGAACCGGCGGGTATCGGAATCCGCGAGGATGCGACGCCGATCACGCGCAACAGCAGCCGCTTCGTCCCGCATTACTTCACGTGAAGGCCGCCGAACCACAGGGGCTGCATTCGGAGGAAGACGATGAGCAACATCTGGCAGTCGATATCAGGGTTTCCACTTTTCCTGCTTTACTTCGCAACGTCGGTGGCGTTGCTCGTGCTGTTCGTTGCTATCTACATGAGGGTGATGCCGCATCGCGAGCTGGCGCTGATCCGCGAGGGCAATGTTGCCGCGGCGCTGTCTCTCAGCGGCGCGCTGATCGGGTTCGTACTCCCCCTGGCGAGCGCCGTCGCGCACAGCGTCAACCCGGTCGACATGGTCGTGTGGGGGGTAGTTGCGCTGTTCGTCCAGCTCGCCGTCTACGCCGCGGTGGTGCGACTGGTGCCGCACTTCCGCGAGGCAATCGTCGCCGGTCGCGTCGCGCCAGCCACTCTCCTTGCCGCGCTGGGTGTCTCGGTGGGCGTTCTCAACGCGGCGTGCCTGACGTACTGAGGGCTTGACGCCTGGCAGAGGCTGGTATATAAGTCATATAAATCAATATGTTGGACCGATCCAGAGATTGGGGCATAGCATAAAAAGCGCTGTTGTCAAGTGAATATTCACAAATAGGGGGTGAATATTCGCATTCCATTGGGAACCCGCTTGCCTCAGACTTCGCCCCTGTAGCACTCCCCCTTCAACAACCCGGAAAGGGAGACACTAAGATGGCAACACGAAATAGGCAGGTGCTCTTCGTCGCGATCGCTGTGTTTGCGGTGGCGGGCTTGGCGATCTACACCGCCGACTTCAAGCCCGACGCCCTCAAGAACGCGTTCGGGACGCAAGCAGCGAATTCGGCGAATGCGTCGAACGCCTCGAATTCGTCCAATTCGTCGAACTCTTCGAATTCGTCTAATTCGTCGAACGCCTCGAATTCGTCCAACTCGTCGAACTCTTCGAATTCGTCTAATTCGTCTAATTCGTCGAACGCCTCGAATTCGTCCAATTCCTCGAACGCCTCGAATTCGTCCAACTCGTCGAACGCCTCGAATTCGTCCAATTCCTCGAACGCCTCGAATTCGTCCAATTCCTCGAACGCCTCGAATTCGTCCAACTCGTCGAACGCCTCGAATTCGTCCAACTCGTCGAACGCCTCGAATTCGTCCAATTCGTCGAACGCCTCGAATTCGTCCAACTCGTCGAACGCCTCGAATTCGTCCAACGCTTCGAACGCGTCGAGTTCGCACTAGGAGGACGGGGCCAACGCACGACGGACCTCGATAGGTTAGGTGGTCGCGGCATCGAGATTCGCGGCCGCCACAAGAGCGGTAGTCGATTGGCTACCGCTTTTGGTTTTTGCTTCGTGAGGGCTGTAACGATCGAAATGAACTACTGCGATCGATGAGCTACTCTATCCTTGTGGCCAGCGTCATCCCGCTGGCATTTCTCTTTCTGATCAAGTGGTTGAACTTCTTCGAAACGCATCGTATCAGGCTCGTATTGCTTGCTCTGGCCTGGGGCGCGATTTCGGTGGAGTTCTCGTATCTCGTGGACCATCCACTGAGACTTGACTTGGGGCTGCCGTTCGTCGCGACCCACACTGCGCCGTTCGTCGAAGAGATCTTCAAGTCCCTCGTTTTGCTGTATTTGATTCGCCGCGCGGATACCACATTCTTCGTCGACGGCGCGGTCTATGGTTTTGCTTCCGGAATTGGATTCGCCATTGCTGAAAACATGTTGTACCTAAGCCGGGTTGATGTTGACACCGGGATCGTCATCAGCACCTCACGCGCTTTCGCCTCGTCGGTTATGCACGGGAGCACGACGGCGATTGTTGGCATGGCACTCGCTGGGTTTCCCATGGCGGGCCTGAACAGGCATCCGCTGGTTGCATGGGCCATTGGTCTCGCAGTCGCGATCGGCATTCATACGGCTTACAACAATACCGCGTTCCACACCTTCGTCTTTGGGCAGACAGGTTACTTGATTCTCGCCACGATCGCATTTTCGGCGCTAGTGTTCGTTGCCGGAGCGATCCTTTGGGGCTTGCGCCGCGAACGGCGCCGGTTGCGCAAGTCGCTCGGCATCACGGCTCGCGGATCGAAGGGCGAGGGAAGACTCGTTCAGCATATCGACGACCTCGACGACTTGCTCGCGCCGGTCGAGGAGCGCTTCGGCGAGCTTAAGCGCGAGCAGGCGGCGAACGCGCTTCTGCTCGCGGCGCAACTGGCGATGAAGCAGGACCTGATCAAGAGGACCAGGGACCCAGAACTGCGGACAGAGCTCGCTTCGCAGATCACCGAGCTGAAGCGAGACCTCAAACGCCAACGGGACGAAGTCGGCATTTACGTCATGTCATATGTGCGCTCGATCATGCCCAAGACGACGTGGTCACTATGGGCGCGTCTCGGCCAGTCGCTCGCGGAGCGCGAAAAAGCGCCAGCCGCCGGAGCAAGTCTCTGGGATCTGCTGCAAACGAAGCTACTGAGGCATAATGTGTCCGGGGAAAGCTTGCACTCCCGGATCGACGCGGCGCTCGTCCTGAGGGCTCGGGCCACGGCGCTGACTACCGAAGGGGATGGCTAGACAGTAACAACGACGGGGGAATCGGACAGGTGAAATGTTTCTTCGACGATAACGAAGCCGTCGGCGTCTGCCGATTCTGCGGTCGCGCGGCGTGCAAGGCACACGCCGAGAAGCGCATGCCGTACATCACGACGATCTACGTTGGCGCGAACAGCACGCCGAAGGCAGTGGTGGTCGGGGACGCCCTCTGGTGCGGAGAGTGCAAGCCGGAGGCGCAGCCGGTGCCGATGCCGGAGATTTACTAGTTAGGTTCCCGCGCGCGCCGCCGCCGAGCGACATCCCTACAGCGGCGAACTCTCGATTTCGGAGTAGACCTTGCGCGCGTTATCCAGGTTGCGCTGCGCCTTCTTGATTTTGCCAGCATCGCCGCTCGCTTCGGCTTTCTTCAGATCGGCCTCGCGCTGATCGATGCGGTGTTGCGCCTGCTCGAGCGCCATCTTGCGTTTCTCTCGGAGACCGTCGTCGCTGCAGTGAACCATATCGGCGCGGGCGCGCTCGAGATTCGCTAGCGTTCGCGAGTTGCCCTTGGCCTTTGCCTGGGCGATCTCGGCGTCGAGCCGGCGCGCCTTCTCGGCGCATGGACCGCTCTCAGCGGCGGTCGCGGCCATCGCACACGGAACGAGCGCTGAGAAAACGGCCGCGATTACGACGCACAGGACCCCATCCGATCTCATCGCCGCTCTCCCCGAATTCGGCAGGAACGGCTAAATTCTAGAGGCTTACGACCGGGAGTGGCAATCTGGCGACGCGCGACAGCGGCGGCTCATCGATGCCTGCCTGCGAATCATTCGTTGACGCGGTTGTCCTACTTGGTCTTGGCGCGCCGTGTAATGAAATCGTCATTGCACACGCAGTGCTGGGAGAGTACCATCGACTCATCCGCGCGGTGTTCGCAGCCGCGAGTGTTTTCTTTCAAATTGTATGCAACCATTGCGAGCTCCGACCGCCGTGCGCATCAATATTGAATCCGTCTTTCAGCAATTCGACAGTCAACTTTCAGCCGCGCTCGCAAAGGCGGCGCTCGAAACGATTCCCGGGATGACGACAAAAGGTGCCCTGCGCCTGTACAGCACCTTCCGGCGCAACGCGATCACGGCACTCTCGCCGTGGGAGCCGGTGCCTGCAGACATGCTGCGCGAAACCGGGCGGAGCGAAGAGCCGCCTGCGCAGGCCGACAGCGATCAGCACGAACCGAAGTCGCATACCGAGTAACGCGCCTGCGGCGCGTGCACAAAAAAAGGCCCGGCGACTACCGGGCCTTGTGTTATTGGTCGATTGCGGTGCTGGCGCCGCCGACCGTTAGCGCTTGTAAGTCACATCAGCCTTCGTCGTCCCAGTGACCCGGACGATAAACGTAAACGTCGCCACGGTGTTCCATAACGTGAGGCACCCAGTGGTGCCCTTCGCGTTCCTTGATGAAGTGGCCTTCGTGCCAGACGTACTTGTCTGACTCGACCACGTAGTGCCCGCCTTCGTAGATGTAGCCCGGACGCGGAGCGGGGACGACCTCAACCCGTTCCGGGGGCGGCGCCGTGCCGATTTGGACATCGATGATCTTGTCGGCATTGGCGGTCGCGGTTACGCCGAAAAAGCCAAGCGCCATGGCCAGTGCGGCCAGGATGCTTCGTATCCTCATGGTATCTCCTTGTGATGAGCACTCCCGACGCGGGGAAACATATCCTCTCGCGTCGAAGGCGCGTACCCCGACTGACTGGAAGCGAGCTTGCGGAGTTTCTGAAGAAGAGGGCCGAAAGCGATAATGAGACGCTCTCCTACGCCCCGATAGGAGAGCGTCCGACCCGTCCTACAGAGAGAGCAAGCAAACCTCAGCCGTCGGCCGCGCTCGCCTGCGTCGGCGGCTGCGCGGGATGCTTCGCAACCTCGCGCCGGCGCTCGAGCACCTCGAAGACGAGCATGCCGGCGACCATGGCGGCGAAAAACGTGAACGCCTTGGCTTCGCCAGTCCCGACAGCGACAAGGACCGGGCCAGGGCAAAAACCGACGAGTCCCCAGCCGGCGCCGAACACCAGGCTTCCGAGAATCAGGCGGCGGTCGACCTTGCGCGCGGAGCCGAGTTGCAGCGGCGAGCCGAGTAGCGTGCTGCCGCGCCGACGCGCGAGAGCAAATCCGATCGCTGCGATCGCCACCGCACCGACCATCACCAGCGCGAGCGACGGATCCCATGGCCCGGCGAGATCGAGGAAGGCGAGGACCTTCGCCGGATTGAACATTCCCGACACGATAAGGCCAATCCCGAAGACCAGGCCCGCAAGCCCCGAGGCAAGGATCGCGATGGCCGTGTGCTTCATGATCCGACAACATGCCGGACAACGTAAACCGTGACAAAGCCGGCGACCATGAAGCAGAGCGTCGCAGCGATCGAGCGGGGCGACGCGCGCGCGACTCCGCACACGCCGTGACCGCTGGTGCAGCCCGATCCGTAACGAGTGCCGATGCCCGCCAGCAGCCCACCGATGATCAAGGTCGGATAACCCGCGGCGATCTGGAGTGGCGGCAGCGCGGCGAGCGCGATGAATGCCAGCGGTGCGAGCAGCATGCCGACTGCGAATGCAACACGCCAGCCGAAGTCGTCGCGCGCGGGCCGCAACATGCCTCCGACGATGCCGCTTACGCCGGCGATCCGTCCAGAGCCGAGAAGAAGCAGGCTCGCGGCGACGCCGATCAGCGCTCCACCCGCAAGGGCGGACCACGGCGTGAAAGCTGTCCAATCGATCTGCATAGTGCTACCAGCAAGTCAACGCTCGGGGGTGAGCGCCATCATCGCCTCGACGAGCTTGGGATCGTCCCACGGCACGTCGGCGGGATATTCGCGCAGCCAGCGGCTCTGCGGATCGCGAAGCCACTCCTGCGGAAAGTCCGCGGCAACGTGCTCTTCGCCTGAGTCGAGGTCGCTGCGCGTCGGCGAAGCCGATCCCTGGAGCGCGGCGTTGAGGGCGGCCCAGTGATCGGCGTTCATCGCGGCGCCGCGATGCGCGCCGCTGACGATGCGCCGATTGATCCCGAGCAGGTAGGCCTGTCCACTGCGCGCGTCTTCGATGAATTCGGGCGCAAAAAAACCGTTGATGCCGAAGCCCGCGACGAGCTTCACCGCGAACGCGCGCAGCTCGGGGCTTGCGTAGCAGCGATTGACAACGGGCACGCCCGCTGAGTCCGCTTCCGCAGCGAGACGCGTTTGTGCGTAGCCAACCAGCAACACGCCGTTCCATGCGACCGCGGGATAGACTATCAAAGGGCCGACGACGTAGGCCTGGACGAGCACTTGAGCCGCGCCGGCGCGCTTCAATTCATCGAAGCTGCGCGAGAGCGCTGCTGCGTCGGCGCAGATCAACGGACCGAGCGCCCTCGACGAATCATCGCCTTTCAGCACGACCGGGAAACCGTTGCGGCCGGCAAACGCCTGCGCCTCATTCACCTCGGCTGCGATCGCATACGAAGGCACCGGGACGCCTAAAGCCTCGGCCGCCGGTGGCAGCAGTGTCTTGTCAAGATTGTCGCGATAGTGAGCGGGGTCACCCAGCGAATCGCGGATGAGCGAAGCAAGCTGCGACTGCAACGCGGGATTCAACCCTTCCGGAGGCGTCAGCACCAGCATCTGCAGAAAGCGCAACGCGGGATCGTCGCATGCTACGGCCAGCCGCGGCGAGGTGGCCTTCACAAACGCTGCAAACGCGAATACCCACTGCGCCAGATCATTGGTGTCGGGCAAATGGCCGACTCTCGAAAGAAGAGCGCTTTGCTCGGCGAGCGAGCCGCGTGGCACCAGCAAAGATGGCTCGAAGCCCGCCTTGGCGAGCGCGCACGGCATGCGAGCGGTCGAGAACCACCGGCCGGCCTTTGCAAGCAATAGAACGTGGGTTGGCATCGGACGAGAGTCGGAGCGCGCGAATTGTCGCATATCGGCAAGGCGCGATGCATCGGACGGGATTTGCGGCGGTCTCGCGACCAGCTCACTCGCGTTCGCGTACAATTGCCGCGTTCACGCGCGCCGTTGGCAGCGCTTCTCTCTCGCATTCCATTCGAACGGAAACTTGAACTCATGATCAGCGATACTCTGTTGCACGGCGTGTATCTTTTCGCCGATCTCAGCGCGGACGAGCGCGCGCAGCTCGCCAAGCTCGCCGAGCCCATGAGCGTGGGGGCGGGCGCGCAGCTGTTCAGCGCCGGAGATGCAGCGACCGCGCTTTACCTCATCAAGGACGGCTCGGTGCGAATCACCACGATCGCCGCGGGCGGCGAGAGGATCGAGGTAGCGGTGCTCGGTTCGGGATCGCATTTCGGCGAAATGGCGCTAATCGACGGCGCGAAACGCTCGGCGACGGCGGAGGCGCTGGAGCCGACCTCGCTCTTCCGCTTCGACTACGCCAAGCTCGGTGTGGCGCTCGAAAAGTCGCCCGCGATCGCCGCCAAGCTCTATCGCGCGCTCGCCCGCTTTCTGTCTAATCGTCTGCGCCAAACGACGACCGACATGAGCTTCGCGCGCGAGAAAAACCTGCGCTACTTCTAGCGATGCTGTATCACCTGAAACAGGTGTTCTCGCCTGAGGATCTGCGTGAGCTGCGGGAGATCGCGAACCGCACGCAGTGGGCTGATGGGCGCAAGACCGCCGGCGTGGTGGCGGCCGCGCACAAGCGCAACACCGAAGCCGAGTGGGACAGCCCCGAGGGAAAGCTCGCTTCCAAGATCACGGTGAAAGCATTGCAAAGGCATCCGCAGTTCTTCAACGCCGCGCTGCCGGCAAGCATGACCCCGCCGATGATGAATCGCTACGCCGCCGGCATGGAATATGGCGACCATTGCGACGCGGCGATAATGGGCGGCGGCACGGCCATACGAGCCGACCTCTCGGGGACGGTCTTCGTCTCGGATGCGGCGGACTACGATGGAGGAGAGCTCGTCACCGATCTCGTCCCCGGCGGGCACGCGACGAAATTGCCGGCAGGCGACTTGATCCTGTATCCGTCGAACACGGTGCACCACGTCACACCGGTCACGCGCGGCGAGCGCATCGCGATGATCTTCTGGGTGCAGAGCATGGTGCGCGACGCCGATCAGCGGGCGATGCTCTACACGCTGGGCGCCACGTTGAACAACCTGGACGCGAAGCTTGCGCAGACGCCGGAGCTCACACAGCTCTACGCCTGCTACTACAACCTCGTGCGCATGTGGGCAGAGATCTGAGGCGTCAGGGCTTCTCGACGATATCTTTCTTCAGCGTCGAAACCGCTCCGAGAATCTCGTCCTTCTCCTTCGCCGGTACGTTACGCAGACGAGCGTCAGGTGGATGCAGTGGCGACGACGCCCTCCGCCACGAGTGCATCGATCTCGCCCTCCGAGTAGCCTGATTCGAGCAGCACTTCGCGCGTGTGCTCGCCCAGCAGCGGGGCAGGGCGGTCGACGCGCGCCGGCGTAGCGGAGAAGTGCAGCGGGCAGCCGAGGGCTTTCGTCGTCCCGGCGCGAGGATGCTTCAGATCGACCACCATGCCGCGCCCCAGCGTCTGGGGATGAGTCAGCGCCTCGCCGAGATCGTGCACCGGGCCGCACGGCACGCCCGCAGCGTCGAAAGCGGCGATCCATTGGGCTTTGCTGCGCCTGGTAAGCACCACCTCCATAAGCGCGGCGAGCGCATCGATGTTCTCCATGCGCGCCGCGTTGGTCGCGAAGCGCGGATCGCTTTTCCACTCGGGATGGCCGAGCACCTCGGCGATGCGCTCCCAGTTGGCCTGATTCGCGCCGCCGATGTTGATCCAGCCGTCGCTCGCGCGAAACGCCTGATACGGCGCGGTTAGCACGTGCGCGGAGCCGGTCGGTCCGGGCGGGACGCCGGTCGCGAAGAAGATCGCCGCTTGCCAGTAGGCCTGCTGCAGCGCGGCTTCCATGAGTGAGGTATCCACGAGCTGGCCGCGACCGCTCTTCAATTTGTGGATGTACGCGGCAAGGATCCCGCCGAAGGCGAGGATGCCGGCGTTGATGTCGGCCACCGGGTTCCCGGTCTTGACCGGCGGGCGCCCCGGCTCGCCCGTGATCGACATCAATCCCGCGAATCCCTGCGCGATCAAATCGAAGCCGCCGTTGTCGGCCAGCGGGCCGTCGCGTCCAAAGCCGGAAACGGCGCAGTAGATCAAGCCCGGGTTCTCGCTCACGAGAGCGTCGTAGCCGAGCCCGAACTTCTCCAGCGTGCCGCGGCGGAAGTTCTCGGTAAGGACATCGGCGCGTTTGGCGAGGCGCAGCAGAACCTCGCGTCCGCGCGGATGCTTGAGATCGAGCGCCATCCCGCGCTTGTTGCGGTTCATGATCAGAAACGGCGCCGAGACTCCGTTGACGCGCGGCTCGCTGTAGCCGCGCGCGTCGTCGCCGCCGGGAAGTTTCTCCACCTTGATCACGTCGGCGCCCAGGTCGGCGAGCATCATGCCGCAGGTCGGGCCGGCCATGATCTGCGCCAGCTCCAGCACGCGCATGCCGGCGAGCGGGCCGGGATGTGCAGCGCTCATCGCCCAACGAACGCGGGCTTCTGCTTGGCCAGAAATGCGGCGTAGCCAATGCGGAAGTCCTCGGTATCGAAGCAGTCGAAGCCTTCGTCGACCTCGGCTGCCGTGAGCGGGCGCGGATCGGCGAGACGCCGCGCGAACTTGCGGTGCCACCGCGCGACCAGCGGTGCACCATCGGCGATGCGCTCGGCGGCTTCGCGCGCCTCGCGCGCGACTTCGGCATCGGCAACGACGCGCGTCACGAGGCGCTTCTCCTTTGCCTCGGCGGCGTCGAAGATGCGTCCTTCGAGCAGGATCTCGAGCGCGGTGGCCGTTCCGACCAGGCGGACGAGCGGAGCCATTTCTGCGTAAGCCATGGTGAGCCCGAGGTTCTTGATCGGCGCCCCGAAGCGCGACGACTCGCCGCAGATGCGCAGGTCGCAGAGCGCGGCTATTTCGAGCCCGCCGCCGACACAGATGCCGTGGATTTGCGCGATGATTGGATGCCGGCAGGCGTGGAGCGCGGCGAGCGTCGAGTGCATCGCGTGCCCATAGACGATCGCCTGCGCCTTGTTCGAGCGCTCGGTCGCGAACTCGCCGATGTCGTTGCCCGGTGAGAACGCCTTCTCGCCCGCGCCGCGCAGAATGACGCAGCGGATACTGTCGTCGGCTGAGAGCGCCGCGATGGTCTCGCCCAGCGCACGCCACATCGCCTTGGTAAGCGCGTTGAGCTTCTCTGGCCGGTTGAGCACGACGGTCGCGATCGGCCCGTCGCGGTGAGTCTGGATCAGCTCCGTCATGATCCGATGCTCCTAGCGATAAAAAAGATCCACGAGGCCCATTCCCGTCACCGGTACATAGGTCACGAGCAGCAGCACTGCGAGTAGCACGGCGATGAACCACACATTCACGCGCGTCACTTCCCAGATCGACGCCTTGGAGATCGCGCTCGCCACCATGAGCACGCTGGCGACGGGCGGTGTCTGCTGTCCGATCCCTAGATTCACCGTCACGATAAGACCGAAGTGCACCGGATCGATGCCAGCCGCGCGCACCAGCGGCATCACCACCGGTACGACGAGGATAATCGCCGCGGCGGAGTGCAGGAACATGCCCAGCAGCAGGAAGAGGAGATTGAGCAGCGCCAGCACCACCCACTTGTTCTGCGTGAGCTGCGACACCGCCTGCGCGAGCTGCTGCGGCGCCTGCACCTCAGTGAGATACGTGCCGAGCAGCGCGCTGGTCGCGACCAGAAGCATAACGACCGCGGTCTGCACGGCGCCGTCGATGATGGCCTGCTTCAATTGCGCGACGTCGAGCTCGCGATAGATCAGGAACCCGACTGCGGTCGCGGCGACGACGGCGAGCGCGGCGCCCTCAGTCGCCGTCACGATGCCACCGAAGATCCCACCGAGGATGATGACCGGGAGCAGGAACGCCCATAGCGCGTCGCGCGCCGTCGCGCCGACTCGCTTGAGCGAGAAGGCTTCTTCGCGCGGCAGGTTGTAGCGGCGGGCGAACATGTACGCCATGCCCATCAACCCGAAGCCGCCGATGATGCCCGGCACGATTCCGGCGACGAAGAGCTGCACGACCGAAGTTTCTGCCATCACCGCGTAGAGGATCATCGGAATCGACGGCGGGATGATGACCGCAAGCGTCGCAGCGGACGACATGACCGCGGCGGCGAGCGGAGCGGGATAGCCCTTCGATTTCATGCCGGGGATCAGGATCGACCCAAGCGCTGCGATGTCGGCAACCGCCGAGCCGGAGATCTCGGCAAAGAACATCGATGCACCAATCGACACGTGCGCGAGCCCGCCGCGCATCCAGCCGAAGAGCGATGAGGCGAACGCGATCAGCCGCCGTGAGATACCCGACGCGTTCATGATTGCGCCGGCCAGGATAAAGAGCGGAATCGCCAGCAGCGGGAAACTGGTCGCGCCGTTGTAGGTGACGATGGCGACGTTAGGGAGAATCGCCCAGCCATGCGTAACCACCATGGCCGCAACCGCGACGATGGCCAGCGACACCGCGATTGGCACGTTCAGCACGACGAGCACCAGAACCGCGCCGAAGAGAAGCAACATCACCGTCATGGCTCGGTGCTCTGTCTCACTGAACCGCTTCGGCGAGCGAAGCGCCATCACCGCGCGAGGGCGGTCTTCGCGCGACGATGAGATCGGCGAGATGCGTGAGCTCAGCGACGATGATAAGCGCCGCCGAGATCGGTATCACCGACTGCACCACGCTCATCGGAACCGAGGGCAGACTCACCATCGAGTCCGTGGCGAGCACCGGCGTGATCCATACGCCGACGGCACCAACCAAGGCGAAGAAGGCGATCACCAGCGCCTGCGCCACGATGCTCACTGCGCGGCGCGCGCGCCAGGGCATCCGCTCCACAACTTCCGGACAGCCGATGTGCGCGCGCTTCACCGAGGCGAGCGCCGAGCCGTAGAACGTGAGCCAAGCGAGCAGGATCGATGCGACCTCGTCGTACCAGATGAGCGAGGCGCCGGCGAAGCGGAATACCACGCCGAGCGTGACTTCCACCGCGAGCACAACCATCAGTACGACGACCACCCACTCGAGCAACCGCCCGTATGCGGCGCGGAAGCGCTTCACTTGCCGAGCGCAACCGCGCGGTCGATCAATTCCTTCGCCCCGGGCACTTCCTTGCCAAACTCATCGTAGATCGTCTTGCTAGCGGCGACGAAAGCATTCTTGTCGACATCGTTGACCTGCATGCCGGCAGACTTGAGCTTGCCCAGCAGCTCGTCGTCGTCCCTGGCCGCGACCTCGTATACGTAGGCTTGGGTTTCCTTGGCTGTATCCTCGACGACCTTGCGCACGTCGGCCGGCAGTGTATTCCAGTGCGCGCTGCCGACGGTGACATACGCCGGCGTGTATACGTGGCCGGAGAGCGACAGGTACTTCTGCACTTCCTGAAACTTCGCCGAGTAGATCTGGGTGAGCGGATTCTCTTCCCCGTCCATCACGCCGGTCTGCAGCGCGGTGAACACCTCCGAAAACTTCATCGGGCTCGGGTTCGCGCCGTAGGCCTGGAACATCTTCACCCGCCACTTGCCTCCGGGCACGCGCAACTTGATCCCGGCGAGGTCGGCGGGAACTTTGATTGGACGCTTGCTGTTCGTGATTTGCCGGAACCCGTTCTCCCAGACGGCGAGCACCTTGAGGCCTTTTCTCTCCACTTCCGGCTCAAGTTTCGACCAGAAGATCTCCTTCTCGATGCGGCCCATGTGCGCGCGGTCCTTCACGAGGTAGGGCATCTCGAAGACGCCGAAGAGATCGACCTGCGAGCTCATCACCGTCGAGGGCACAGCCATGTCGAGCGTGCCGAGCTTGAGCTTCTGGATCATCTCCTCGTCGCTGCCGAGCTGGCTCGAGCCGTAGGTGATGACCTTGGCCTTGCCTGCAAGCTTGGCGTTGGCGCGTTTGGCGAACTCGTCGGCGCTCTTCTGGAATATCGACCCCGGCTCCCCGACGTGGCCGAGCTTGATCTCGAGCTGGGCTTGTGCCGGAGCGAAAACAAGAAATGACATGGCGCCACCGATCGCGAGCACACCGCGACGGACAGCGCCGAGCCTTCTGGCGCGCGTTGTCATGGCAGGGTTCCTCCAAGCGAAGGTGCCCATGATACCCCGCGGGGCGAAAGGTTTGCGCCCATCACCAGCAGGCGCGACGATTCTAACGACCTACCGCTAGTTCGCGTTTACTGCACGCGGCTGCTCGGGCAATGCGCCATCCGCCTCCTCGACGTTGCGCAACAGCGACTGCTGGACCTCTGCGAGGGCGTTGAGCGCCTCGCCGAGGGATTGCGAGAGACTTCGGATGCGCCTGAATCCGTCGAGCTCGGAGGAGTCACTGTGGCTGCGGCCGCCGTTAAGCTCGGTCATGAGCGATCGAATGTGGATATCCGTCGTGATCTCGACCTCGCGCACCTGCCTGCGCAAACGAGTCATGTTGTTCGATACTTCGAGCAAATTCGCCTTCAGGCCGCGTAACCCGCCGTCGGCCAGGGTAACCGCACGATGCTCGGCAGACGGCGCTTGCGCCGGTCTGGGTGCTTCCGTCGGTTTCGCAAGCTCTGGCGCGGCCAAGGACTTCGGTACATGCGGCGGCAACGCGACATTCGTCTCGCCTGCGCGCAGCTTGTCGAGCATGTAGGCGACGAGCTCGAGGTCGGAATCGAGCGCGTCAAACAAAACCGACGTCGCTCTTTGCCTGCTCGCGAGGACCTGCGACTCCATCAGCTGCACGAGTTGACCGAGCCGCATCGCTCCTGCCATGCGGGCACCTGCCTTGAACGCATGCAGCGTGCGCCCGAGCTCATCGGCCAGCGCCTCGTCGTGTGGCGCGCTACGCCATTCGCGAAGCTTCTCCGCGCTCGTCGCAGAGAACGCGTCGGCTTCGCCGAGGAATGTCGCGAGCAGCTCGTCGTCGATCTCGTCGTGCACGCCCGCGACCGATTCGATCGAAGCCGAGTGAACGAGAGCGACGTGGTGGCTATCCACCGGCGGCGCTGGCGCGGCCGCAGGTTCGGTGAAGGCTTCGTCGATCGGGGTGTTGCCTGCAGAGGACTCGCTGACCGGGGCGAGCGGCGTCGTCGATTCCGGAACGCTCTCCCCGTCGGGGGCCGAGACGGAGGCCGACTCGAAGTCGATGCCCTTCGGCGGTGCATTGGACTTGTCGGAGTCTCCTCCGAGGCCGCCTTCGAGCAAACGTTCCGTTACTTCGGCAACCGCCGCCGTCGGCTCCGCGCTCGCAATCGACGCGGCAAGTTGCTCTTCGCGCCGCTTGAGCTCCGCGATCGCCGTCTCTGCCTGCGTTGCGAGCTCCTGGTCGCCGATCAGCTCGGCATCATCCCTGAGCCGCGCAAGGGTGGCGACGAGCTTGCCGCGTGCATTTGCGTCGTTTTGGTCGCGGCGGAAAGCTTCGATCAGTGGAGGCAGCTCCGCGCGCAGCGCGGCGACGGATGCCTCCACGGATCCGGTCTCCTCGACCGGCGGCCGAACAGGCTCGCCGAGCCACCTGGCGAGCAGCGGCGCGAGCAGACGCTCGCTCCCCGGGCGCTGCAGCTCGATTTGCTCGAAGTAGAATCCGAGACCGCACAGCGACTCTGCAAGTAGCTCGAGGTCGCTTTCCGCGACTTCGGTCTCCGGACTCGCATACGCCTGAATGCGCTCGTCGCACAAGCTGAGCAGGCGATCAGCGCCGTCGAGACCGAGGATGCGCAGTGCGCCGCGAACCTGGCTGAGGTCCTTGGCAAGCGATGCAAGCTCGGAGCGCTTGGCTTCATCGCGGAAGAAGGTGTCGAGAACATCCTCCATGCGGCGCAGGTTCGCGTGAATCTCGCGCCCCACCTGCGCGAGAAGCAACCGATCCCGCGCGCGCTCGCCGAGCTTGCCGAGCATCTTTGCATCGCCTTGCACGGACTGTCCGGCGGCGGTGGCATCGAGACGCTCGAGCACCGTGTCGACCTGTTGCGCAAATTCGGGCGGCAGACTTGCGAGATTCTCGAATGCATCCTCCGCGAGCAGCAGCGCGGTGGTGAACTCCATCGCGAGCGGATCGGGAATCGCGGTGACCGGAATGCGATCGAGCCGATCGACGAGCACAGCGGTCAGCTTGACGAGCGTCGGGTGCCGCGTCTCGACCGCCTTGGCTTGAGCGAAAGTCAGCGCCTGTTTGACCTTGGGCAAAAGATCGGCGCGGCCCGAAGCGAAACTCAGCCACGTCTGCTTGATGCCGACGAGTCGGTCGCGCGCTTCGCGCACCAGCTTCTCGATGCCGATGACATCGACGCCGACGGCGTCGGCGGGAGGGATCAGACGCGCAAGACCAAAGGCGCGCTGCACCGCACGCACCGTCGGGCTTGTCGGAGCACAGAGGGCCACGTAGTAGAGCACTTCCCGACGCAGACTGTCCGCCGCCTCGGTGCCCCCTTCGGCCACGCGGCGGATCTGCAGGTCGATGCGGCCGACGAGCTGTTTAAGGTCGGCGCTGTGTTCCAAACCGGCCCCCAGCATCGCCTCGAGCAACGCGCGTACCGTCCACCAGAAGGAGCGCAGGCTGTCCTTCGTCGTAACACATTCGATGCCCGCGACCGCATCGCGCATCGCCTTGGCGCCGGCCTCCTCTCCGCGCAGCCACGCCAAGAGACCGTTCTGGTATTCCCGGCGCTTCCTCGCGAGGTGGGAGTGGAGCTTCTCTGCCGGGATCGCCTCGCGCAGCGCGGCCTTCGGCACCTTGGTGTTCAAGTCGGGATAGAAGAGATCGCTCGGCGTCGCTTCGACGCCGCGCGCCTGACGCATGGCCCGGTATTCGGGATAGAGGCCGAGCGCTGCGGGTGGCGCGCCGCTCACGACGTCGCGCAGAAAGATCGAGAGCTTGCGACACGAGCCCTGGATCATGGCGCCCGCGGCCTCGAGTTGCGGCCCGGCGATCCCCTCGATGCGCGAGAGATTGCGTTCGATCTCATCAATGAATTCCGCCGCGGCGTCGAGTCCGATCATATGGATCGCTCCCGCCACTTGGTGCACGAGTGTGCGCGCCTCGTGAAGCGCGGCGATGTCCTTCTCACGCTTGCAGAATGCGGCGAGCGATTCGCACGCGCGTGTCAATGCGACATCGATCTCGCGCCGGACCCATGTCAGCGGCCCGAGGTCGAAGTCTGGAATGTTTTCATTCGCAACGCTGCCCGTGGACAGCCCGCCGGTCTGCGTCGACGGCCGGCCCCCGGCCGAAACGTCGTCCCGCCTCTTGTCGCGCAGCAGTGCGCTCGCCGGCATCATGCGAGTGTCAAAATCGGACGGCACATCGGCGTGACAAAAAATGTCACGAATGTGACGCGGACACCCGTCCTGACTTCT
>Ga0306920_100000078_pt1 | contig 124853 bp, 109 predicted proteins | sample flu12Cox44000170_FD_204666 | JGI IMG/M metagenome (GOLD analysis project Ga0306920, IMG submission 204666) | Lab enrichment of tropical soil microbial communities from Luquillo Experimental Forest, Puerto Rico - flux4day.12C.oxic.44.000.170 (v2)... | ecosystem: Environmental > Terrestrial >...
GAACTCGCAAAACAGAAATATGTCGCGCCCCATTTCTTCGCCGGAATCTACATCGGTCTGGGAGAAAACGATCGCGCCCTCGATTACCTCGAGAAATCCTACGAAGACCACTCGCACTGGCTCATCCATCTGCATTTCGATCCAACCATGGACGATCTGCGCAACGAGCCGCGCTTCCAGGATTTGCTCAAACGCGTCGGCCTTCCCGTGGCGAATGTGCCTTGACGCGTGTGGTCACGGCGTTGACGATTTCGTGGTTTGCATTCTGGTGAAGCGCAGCGGCTTCTCGAAGCCTTTGCAGTAAATCAACAAATAAGCGCTCTTCCACTCGAAGCGCTCGGCGGCCTGCAAAGCGTCGAGGTATTTTGTCTCTTGATTCATCACCGCCTCCTGGCAAGCCATTCGCGTGGAGCCCAGAGGACCCAGTTTGATCGCGCTTCCAGTAATTTCTGCCGGACCAAAGAAGCGATTGCACGATCCTTTCCCTGCTGTCTTCCCAGCTTCCGGAAAAGTGAGCGTCGCTTGAATGTTGTCCATCACTCCAGCGCCAACCAAATCTTCGAGCAGCCACTCTGTGCCGGTGAGATGGAAAGGAGTCGTCTTCGCTGATGATTGGGCGGTAGCTTTCACTTCTTTCATCGAGGAGACGACAAGAATCAGGCGCTCGCCAGTCTCCACGCCTTGCCGATGGGAAAGGGTGCCCGTCGCCTTGACCTGCTTGTCCGCCAGTTTCTGCAATCTTTCGGCGTTGGAATCGTCAACCTCGATGGAAGCAACTTGCTTTCCGCCAATGGTGGTTTCGGAGTCGAGTTGAATGGCCCAACCGGTCGATTCGCCGCCTATTGCCATGACGCGGCCGAGTTTGCCGGTCACAGTGATCCGCGCTTCCGGTGTTTGCGCCTGCAAGTGAACGCCAAGCATCGCCAGAATCAACCAGCCACATAGTTGCGCGCGCATTTTAGTCGCCTCCCTTCTGAGGTGCGGACGATTCTACGCCGGAACGCGTGATGTTGAACGGCATCGCGCATACCCGCTGTTTACCGCCGATTAGAAAATCGTAAGTGATTGAAGGACGGATGTTTATCCGGCGTTTTGATCGCGGAACCGTAGATTAGAAAGGCAGTGGCCCTTCGTTGGCTCGCGCCGGCCTCAGGGCAAGCGAGTGAAAAGCTCGGCGGAAAATGGAGAAGACATTAGGCTGAAAGATCGAGGCGGGGGTGGAAGGACCCATTGTGGGGGGAGTGGTGGCTTTGGGCCCGAGTGGCCGCTGATGGTGACGTTTGCGTTTCGCAACGCCGTAGAACACGGATTCACGCCGCAGCAATCTATGGCGCTGGCAACGGATCCTGAATTGAAGCCGGCTTACAACGACCCGAGTTTTGCGGCAGTCGTGTCCGAGGCTCCGGAGCAAGCGGCCGCGGCGCAAAACACGAATTAGTCGCAACGTAATTCGTGATGGAATATGCGCGGCAGGCACCGAGAGAAGGCGTGCGAGTGGCGCGCGAGACTGACGATTCGCTACAATAGAAGAATATGACACGGAAGCGGCACAAGACCGTGGGCGTGAAGGTGGGCCACGTGCACGTGGGAGGAGGCGCGCTGATCGTCGTTCAGTCGATGACGAATACCGATACGGCTGACATTGCTTCGACCACACAGCAGTGCTTTGAATTGGCGCAGGCGGGGTCGGAACTGGTGCGCATCACCGTGAATGTGCCGGAAGCGGCGGCTGCGGTGGGCGAGATCAAGAAGCGGCTGCTCGATGCCGGGTGCAACGTGCCGATCATCGGCGATTTTCACTACAACGGGCACGTACTGCTGACGAAATTTCCCGATTGCGCCGCGGCGCTCGACAAATACCGGATCAACCCCGGGAATGTGGGGCACGGGCAGAGGCGCGACGAGCAGTTTGCGACGATCTGCAAAGTGGCGCGCGATCACAATAAGCCGGTGCGCATCGGCGTAAATGGCGGCTCGCTGAATCAAGAGCTGGTGATGCAGAAGATGCAGGAGAATACGGACGACGATCTGGGCAAGACGTCCGAGGAGATTATTAACGAGTGCATGGTGCTTTCCGCGTTGCAATCGACCGAGCTCGCGCTGGAGTGCGGATTGCGCAAGGATCAGATCATTATTTCGTGCAAGGTTTCGCGGCCGCAGGATTTGATCGAGATTTATCGCGAGCTGGCGCGCAAGACGGACCAGCCGCTGCATCTTGGGTTGACGGAAGCGGGGATGGGGGCGAAGGGGCTGGTGTGGTCGGCGGCGTCGATGGGAATTTTGCTCGGCGAAGGAATTGGCGACACTGTGCGCATTTCGCTGACGCCTCGTCCGGGCGGCGACCGGCGCGAGGAAGTTTACGCGGCGTGCGAATTGCTGCAATCACTCGGACTGCGGACGTTTGCGCCGAGTGTGACGGCGTGCCCGGGATGCGGGCGAACCACCAGCACAACTTTTCAGGAGCTGGCGGAAAGCATTCAAGGCTACATTCGCGACAAAATGCTGGAGTGGAAGCGCGAGTATGAGGGCGTGGAGGAATTGAAGCTCGCGGTGATGGGCTGCATCGTGAACGGGCCGGGCGAATCCAAGGCGTCGAACATTGGGATCAGCTTGCCGGGGACGGGCGAGGCGCCGCGCTGCCCCGTGTATATTGACGGGCAGCATTTCACCACGCTCGAGGGGACTTACGACGAGCTGTCGAATGCGTTTCAGGCGCTTGTGGATGATTACGTTGCGACGAAGTATCGCAGGCGCGAGACGCCGCTGCCTTCCGCGGCGGGCATGAGTGATGCGCGCAAGACGCCTGCTCTTCGCGTAATTGCCTAGAAACAAATTAAAAGACTTGCCCTGCTATGACTGAAGCTGTGGCGAAGGCGACGCCCGAGTTAGCTGTTTCGCCGCAGCTCCGCCACATGCTCTCTTCGGCTCTCCCGCCGAATTGGCAGCGTGGGTTTTGGGCGCTGATTGTCACGCAATTTCAGAACGCTTTCAACGACAACGCGATTAAGTTCCTCGTCATTTACATCATCGTGGCGATGAATTTTCCGGAGAGCCGGCGCGATTTCCTGGTGCTGGTGGTCGGCGCGCTATTTGCCCTGCCGTTTATTTTCTTCTCGATGACGGGCGGCTATTTCGCCGACCGTTACAGCAAACGCAGCGTCGTGATCGGCACGAAGCTGATGGAAATTGTGGTGATGGCCGTCGCGATTGCGGGGCTCGCGATGCGGAGTCTTCCGATTGAATGCGCGGCTGTATTCTTAATCAGCACTCAGTCGGCGCTTTTTGGCCCGTCCAAGTACGGCTTGCTGCCCGAACTGCTGCCGGAGCAAAAACTCTCCTGGGGCAACGGGATCATCGAGCTCGGAACATTTCTTGGCAGCATTTCGGCGGTGATGGCTGCCGGTTACCTGGCTGCGCATTTTCGCGGGCGGCAGGAAATGTCGGGCGTGATTCTGCTGGGATGCACGCTTGTAGGATTGGCCACAAGTTTCGCAATCTCGCGCGTGTCGGCGGCGGATCCGGCGAAGCGTTTTCGCTGGAACCCGCTCGGGGATCTTTTCGCAAACCTTAAGACGATTCGAGCCGATCGAGTTCTCAGCTGGGCTGTGGCGGGAAACACCTACTTGTGGTTTCTTGCCGCGCTGCTGCAGTTCACGATCGTCATTTATGGGCACGACGTGCTGCACGTGGATGAGGCGCACATCAGCCTGCTACAAGCTGCCGTTGGAATCGGAATTGGCGTGGGAAGTTTTGCGGCCGGCTACCTTTCGGGCGGCAAGATCGAGTACGGACTGATTCCGATTGGCGCGATCGGCATGACCGTTTTCGGCGCGCTGCTCTACAACCCCGGCCATTCGCCGCAATCCGCTGCGTGGCATCTTGCCTTTCTTGGATTTTTTGGCGGATTTTTTGCTGTGCCGCTGAACGCGCTGATCCAGCACCGGCCGCAGCGCGAGGAAAAAGGCGGTGTTATAGCCGCGGCGAATCTGCTTTCCTTCGTGGGCGTGTTTCTGGCGGCGGGCGCCTACTATGCGTTCGCGAGCGGACTTCAACAATCGCCGCGCGGAATTTTCCTGGACGGCGCGATCCTTACGGCGGTGATGACGATTTATGCCGTCTATCTGCTGCCGGATTCGCTGTTGCGGCTGGTGCTGTGGATGGTGACACATTCGATTTACCGGATTCGCGTGGAGGGGCGCGAGAACATTCCGGAAACGGGCGGCGCGCTTTTTGTTGCGAATCATATGTCGCTGGTGGATGCGCTGCTGCTGCTCGCGTCGACGGACCGGCCGATTCGATTTTTGATGTACAAGGGAATTTACGATCTGCCGTTTGTGAAGCCGGGCGCGAAGATGATTCGCGCGATTCCGATCTCCTCGGAGCTGCGCCCGCGCGAAATGCTGCAATCGTTGCGCGAGGCAAGCAATGCGATTCGCGGGGGAGAAGTGGTTTGCATTTTTGCCGAAGGGCAGATTACGCGCATCGGGCAACTGCTTCCCTTCCGGCGCGGGATGGAACGCATCATGAAGGGTATCGACGCGCCGATCGTGCCCGTGAATCTCGATGGCGTGTGGGGCAGTATTTTCAGCTTCGAGCGCGGGAGATTTTTGTGGAAGATGCCGCGATCGATTCCCTATCCGGTGACGGTGAGTTTCGGCAAGCCAATGCCATCGACTTCGACGCCTTTCAAAGTGCGCGAAGCGGTGCAACAGCTGCAGACGGATGCGTACCGTCATCACAAGAAGAGGCTGCGGACGTTGCCGCAGGCCTTCATTCGCACGGCACACACATCGCCTTTTCGTTTTGCAATGGGCGACAAGCGGCGGGCGCGAATGAGTTGGGGCATGGCGCTGTTGAGCGCGATTTTGCTCGCGCGGCGGTTGCGCAATACGTGGGCGGAGCAGGAAATGGTTGGGATTTTGCTGCCACCGTCGGTTCCGGGCGCGCTGGTGAATTTTGCGGTGGTGCTTTCGGGGAAAATTCCCGTCAATTTGAACTACACTTCATCGAATGAGACGCTCGAATCGTGCGCACAGCAGTGCAAGCTCGAGACGGTAATTACGACGAAGCTGCTGCTCGAACGCATTCCGCTGAAGGTGCCCGCGAAAACAATTTTGCTTGAAGAAGCGGCGGTCACCCCGCGACTGGGCGAGAAAATCACGGCGCTGCTGCTGTGGTTCCTGCCGGGATACTGGGTTGAGCGGATTTTGAGCGACGCGAAGCCTAAGACGCTGGATGATCTCGCGACCGTGATCTTTTCGAGTGGCAGCACGGGCGAGCCGAAGGGCGTGATGCTGACGCATTACAACATCGCGTCGAATATCGAGCAGATGGGGCAGACGTTCATGCTGGAGCACAAGGACGTGCTGCTCGGAGTGCTGCCATTCTTTCACTCTTTCGGATTTACTGTTACCTTGTGGTTGCCCGCCGTGCTCGGTTGCGGCGTTGCGTATCATCCGAGTCCGCTCGACCTGACTGCCGTGAGCGAACTGGCACGCGACTATCGCGTGACGTTCCTTCTGGCCACCCCTACTTTTCTGCAAGCGTATCTGCGACGCTGCTCGCCGGAGGATTTCGGCAGTTTGCAGTTCGTGGTTGTAGGCGCGGAGAAATTGCCGGAGCGGCTCGCGCTGGCGTTTGAAGACCGGTTCGGAATCCGCCCACTTGAAGGCTACGGCGCGACGGAGTGCTCGCCCGTGATCGCGGTGAACACGCGGGATTTTCGTGCGCCCGGATTCCGGCAAGTGGGAGCGAAGCGCGGGCACATCGGCCATCCCTTGCCGGGCATGAGCGTGCGCATTGTCGATGCGGAGACGCGCGAAAGATTGCCCGTTGGCGCGGCGGGACTTTTACTTGTGCGCGGACCGAATGTGATGAAAGGCTACCTTGGGAAGCCGGAAAAAACGGCGGAAGTGCTGCAGGATGGCTGGTACGTCACAGGAGATATTGCGGCAGAGGACGAGGACGGCTTCCTGACGATCACAGACCGGCTCAGCCGCTTCAGCAAAATTGGCGGCGAGATGGTGCCGCACATCAAGATCGAAGAGAAGCTTCAGGAACTGGCCGGCGCGACGGAACAGAAATTTGTTGTAACAGGTGTTCCCGATGGCAAGAAAGGCGAGCGGCTCGTGGTGCTGCACACGCTATCGCCGGACGAGCTAAGAGCTATTGTCGAGCGCATGCCCGAAGCCGGCTTACCGAATCTGTGGACGCCGCGCGCGAATCAATTCTTTCATGTCGAGGAGCTGCCACATCTCGGGAGTGGCAAGCTGGATTTGCGGCGCGTTCACGACATAGCGGTTGATTTGTCCGCTGCTGAGACGTAGATCCGAACACGATCAGTCACTCGCTACTCTTCGCGGAGAGAGCGCATGGGGTCGACCTTTGTCGCGCGATAGGCCGGGAGGATACTTGCGACCAATGCGAACATCGCCAGGAGCACCGAGACGCTTAGGAACGTGAGCGGGTCGGATTCGCTGACTCCGAATATCAGGCTGGATATGGCGCGCTTGAGAGCGAGAGCTCCTGCTAGGCCCAGCACGATTCCAACCAACGCAGGGCGCATTCCTTCGGTGATGACCATGCACAGCACGTCATTCAGCTGCGCACCGAGCGCCATACGGATTCCAATTTCGTGCTGGCGCTGCCTGACTGCGTATGCGAGCACGCTGTAAATTCCCACCGCCGCGAGAATCAGCGCCAGACAGGCGAACGACGCGAGCAACAACATGCTGAAGCGCTGTTGCGAGAGCGAGTCGGCGAGAATATCGTCCATGGTGCGCACGTTGCGCAATGGCTGATCGGGATCCTGTTGGTGGACGGCGGCAGACATGGCGGACGCCGTGTTTGCTGGGTCTCCGGATGTTCGCACGACAATGGCTTGATTCCAGAAGGTGGACTGACTCAGCGGCACGTACACGGTTGCGAGGGACTTGCGCGAGTCGAGGCCACGGAATTTTACGTCTCCCACTACGCCGATCACTTCCCGGATCTTCTCCGGGAAAAACGAGAGCGTGAGCCGCTTCCCTAGCGGATCTTCGCCTGGCCAAAACTCACGAGCCATGGATTCGCTGATGACAATTGCCGCCGGACGGTCAAGCGTATCCGTCTCGGAAAAATCTCGTCCGGCAAGCAGCGGAATGTGCAACGTGCGCAGATACCCGGGCGAAATCGTTCGCACGGCAACTTCCGGTTGCATTGCGAACTCGACGGCGGGGCGTCCTTCGATGGCGACCGGCTGCGTAGAACCGTCGTCCGTAAAGGGCAGCGCATCGATTGTGCCGGCAGATTCGACGCCGGTTAGCGACCTCACCCGTTCGACGAGCTGTCTGTAAAAGCTGAGCTGCTGCTCGGGCTGGGGATATTTTTCGCGCGGCAGCGTCACGCGAAAGGTGAGCACATTGCGCGGATCGGCGCCGGGATTCACCTGGTGGAGTGCCCAAAGAGTGCGAATCATCAGTCCCGCGCCAATCAGCAGTATGAGGGACATCCCGACTTCGCAAACAACCAGAATATTGCGCGTGGCTCGGCCACCGGAATCCGCGTCGGTTCGTCCCGTGCCTTGCTTCAACGCTTCGTTTACGTTCGTGCGAGCAAGCCGCCATGCCGGGGCCAGCCCGGCGACCACGCCGGCGATTATCGAAATCCCCAGCGTGAAACCCAGAACTCCGGTGTTCACCCCCATGGGCCCGGTTTGCGGAAGCTTGTCGCCAAAAAATGCAACGATCAGGGCGATTCCGCCATGCGCTACCAACAAGCCTAGCGTGCCGCCCGCTACCGCGAGCAGTAGCGTCTCCGCAAGAGTCTGCTGAACTATGCGTTGCCGGCTGGCTCCGAGCGTCGTGCGGATCGCGATTTCTTTGCGGCGCCCGAGCGTCTTCGCGAGGACCAGATTAGCCACATTAGCGCAGGCGATCAGCAGGACAAACGTGACGGCTCCGAGTAGCACGAGCAGCGCAGGCCGCACATCTCCAACGAGGTCTTCGCGCAGCGGCACGATTGTCGCTCCCCAGCCTTTATCGTCTTCCGGATATGCCTGCTCGAGCCGTGCTGAAATCGTGTTCATTTCCGCTTGCGCATGCTGCAAGCTCGCGCCGCGCTTCAGACGCGCGATCACAAGATAGTTGTGGTTGTTGCGGACGGCGCGCTCTTTGTCCGTCCAGCCGAGCGGAACGAAATACTGGCCCTGATCTGGAAAGTGAAACTGCGCCGGCATCACGCCGATGATCGAATACGGCTGTCCGTTGAACGCAAGATTCTTGCCGACCACATGCGGATCTGCGCCAAAGTGGTTTTGCCAAAACGGATAACTTAGCACGACGACGTGGCCATGGCCGTCTGAATCTTCGTCGGGCGTGAAGGTGCGGCCCATCATCGGCGTGGCACCGAATATTTGGAAAAATTCAGACGACACAACCAGGCCCGGTACAGCTTCTGGTTGGTCCTTGCCGGTCACCGTCATTGTGGTACCGTGGAAGATAGACATCGCGTCGAAGACGCTGCTCTGGCTCTTCCAGTCGAGATAATTTGCTGGCGAAACAGCGAAGATTTTCGCGCCGGGGAAACTCTTTTGCGGCGGGGCGTGGTAGACCATCGCGATGCGCTGGGGATCGCTGTAAGGCAACGGTCGCAGCAGCACCGCGTTGACAACACTGAAAATCGCGCTGTTAGCGCCTATTCCGAGCGCCAGGACGATGATGGCTCCCGCCGCAAACCCGGGATTCTTGCGCAGCACGCGGAAGCCGTATTTCAGGTCTTGCCACAAGTTTTGCATCTAGGTCTCATTTCGTGCGCGGTTTCATGCGCAGGGTTGAGCGGTCACAGATGTAACGAAGGTCGGGCACGTTTTGTTCCCGCCGTTCGGCCCTGGAAGGCGCTGAAAACAAGCGCGATACCGCGCGAGGTCTCGGGGCGATCCCCTTTTGCTGTTCGCTCGTGGAATCGCTTGTTCGCGCGCGGGCAAGCAGTGCCACGGCTGGCTCCGTCAGCGCGCCTTTGCGCCTTCTGAAGTCGGATACTGTCGTTCGCTCGGGATTTTCCTCTATTTGGCGATTTTGTATTGAGGCGGAATCGCCGCTCGGGTAAAATGAAAAAAGCTGGAGAACCTTTCGGTATGCAGAGAGGAAACTACAACTCGTTGCTTAGACTGGCGGCCATGACGCTCGTCTGGGACTGCACCCGATTGGGCTCTAGTCCCTCGCGATAGCCAGACCGCTTCGATTCTGATTCATTCCGAGCAACCACAAGCGTAAACGGGCGTAGCTGCATTCTCATGCGCCTTCCGATTGGCGATTCACCGGGAGAATTCGCCGGTTCAGCGAGCCAAGGTGTCGTCAGGTTTCTTAGAAAAGATCTAATTAGATGGATGTGCGAATCTCCTGAGCATCGGGTGCGGTATCGCGTGCGGGTTGGCTCTACCTCGCATTCGTATGTGGGTTGCGGGACGAAAAGCGGAGCCTGCGATGGTCGTGCTACGGATTCCGATGGCGTCTTGAATCCCTGCTCAGCCGGACACGCTCTGCAACTACTGCATGTATGCGCATATCGTGAGCGGAAACGGTGAGGGCGAAGAGATGATCGCGTGCGGTTACGTGTTTCCGACGAGAGAAGTTCTCTTTCGGGTGCGTGAGTGCACCGACTACAGGCCGAAGCGTGAACGCGACCGGGTGGAAATCGCGACCGGGAGAGCAGTGCGTATCCTGCCTCTCGATGAAACGGCAACTGATTTCCGCACGGTAGCTGCCGAACGCAACGGGGAGGGCGAAGTTGAATCGTCCTATCACTAAGCGAACCGGGCAGGGCTGCGATTTGGATAATTGCTGAGTCGTGGCCCTGATCCGGAAAAGTCTGCCGGTTCTAGAACTGGCGCTACAGAAAAGTCTTAGAAAATTGCCAGCTTCACGTGCAAGAACTTCTTCGGGTTCTGGCGGAAGTCGCTGACCATCAGACGCATGTCGCCGGCCAACCCGCTGAAATTATCGTAGAACGCGGGGTCACCGAAGAATTTGCCAATCGTGCCTTCGTTTGCGTTCATTTTAGCCGTGGCTTCGCGGAAGTTAGCGGAGGCGTCTTTCAGATTTGTATACAGCGCGTCATCCGTGGTGAGCTTGCCCAGCGTGCCTTTACCGGCGCGAACGTCGGCGAGCAGGGCGTTTCCGTTGTCCATCAGCTTTTTCGTATTATCGTACATCGCGGGATCGTAAACGAGTTTTCCAAGGGTGCCCTGCCCGCCGCGCACGGCCGCGATCACGTTTTGTGCGTCGCCGATGGAGGCATTCACGCGATTGTAGAGTTCGTCCGACTTAAGAAGCTTTCCGGCGCTTCCCTCGCCACGTTGAATCCCTGCGACGAGATCATCTACTTTGGCAATCGTGTCGTTCGCATGATTGTAGACGCCCGGATCGTTGAGCAGCTTGCCTAGCGTGCCTTGGCCATCATTTACTTTTGTCAAGATCGTGCTCACTTGCGTGGAGAGATCGCCGAATTTTTGGACAAGGTCGCTCATCTGAGGCTGCTGTCCGCCGGGCAGGATGCCGTTGTTCGGGATCGGCGTACCGATAAGGCCGCGCTTCACGGTGACGTAGCGGTTCCCCAGCAGGCCTTCGGTGATAAGACTAGCGGCCGAATCCGTGCGGACATCCTTCTGGAACTTTTTCTCGATTCGTAAGACGAGCGTGATGTTGTGCTGGTGATCCTGGGGCTGCGGCGTCAACTGAATTGACTGCACGCTGCCAATCTCAACACCATCCAAGCGCACCGGCGCGCCCACCTGTAGACCTTCCACCTCGGGTAGATACGTGATCACACGATATTTCGGCCCGAGAATTCCCGCGCCGGTCACATAAAAAATCGCGATGGCGAGGATGAATAATCCCGCGAGCACAAAGAGGCCTACGCGAAGTTCTGTCCAGCTGAGTTGCTTCCGTTGCGCCATTGCTTTTCCTCCGTTATTGCGTTCTGCTGGCCGACTATTCCGCCGACGCCAGATATTTTTTAAGGTACTCGTCCGAGGAGTGCAGCATCTCATCGGCCGGACCCTCGAAATAAACTTTCCCATCGCGCAGAACGATTACGTTGGTCGCGTTCGATTTAGCGGCAGTTCCGTTGCCGCTGAGGCGCTTCACGCGGTTGTGCGATTTATCGAAGCGAAAATTCGCAAGACCAAACGCGTCCTGCACACGATGCGTGGCGAGAAGCGATGTGACGTTCTGCGTATCGCGATCGCGCAGGATCAGCGTGATGATCGTCTGCGACGTTACCGGATCGAGGCCGGCAGTCGGCGAATCGTAAAACACGATTGGCGGGCGGTCGACGAGGGCGCGCGCCATTGAAACGCGACGACGCATGCCGCCCGAAAGCTCTGCAGGATATTTCTCGATCGCTTCTTCCATTTCTACGAAACGCAGCACTTCGCGAACGCGTGTATCTATCTCCTCTTCCGCTACATTGTCTTCCCGCAAGCGGAACGCAACATTTTCTTCTACGGTGAGCGAGTCAAAAAGAGCGCTTTCCTGAAATACGAATCCGATGCGGCGCCGGAAATCCAGCAGCTCGTTCTCGCTCATTTCGCTTATTTCGTGGCCGGTAACCAGGATTTGTCCGGAATCCGCGCGCATCAAGCCCGCTGCGAGCTTCATGATCAGCGTCTTTCCCGAGCCGCTTTCGCCCAGCAGGACTTTTGTTTCGCCCGGCAAAACTTGAAATGAAATTCCATCGAGCACCATGGCCTCGTCGAAACCTATGCGGACATCTTTGAAGACAATCAGCGGCTCCCCGGCGTGCGCTTCGGTCATCGCCGCCTCCCTGCCAAATGCTCGAAGCTGTTGATTCGCGGGCGGATCGCTGAAAACGACGAAATGCGGAGTATGAGAACAAGTCGCGAGCGGAGATTCTGGGGAAGCCCCCCGAAGATCATGCCCTGATTATAAATGGAAACAGGATGGATCCGGTGCGCAGGATTTTCATTGCAAGCATAGAGCCGCTCGCCCTCCTCATGCATCCTCGCCGATATCGAAAAGCAACTTCTCTATCGCCCGAAAACTCCTATACTAAAGCTGGCCAGAATTCGGAATTGAACAGCGTGCGCCATTCCTCGTCATCTTTCGAAATGCTTACCGGCTTCTCATCGAGAGCGTCGCTTGGGCTCTGTATCTTGTTTATTGCTTCGCCCGGCCTCGTGGCACAACATTCCCCCCACTCTTCCGACCAATCCTCCTCTGCGATCTCTACCGAACCTCCTTCTGTTCCTGTTGGCCAGATCGTCCAGCACTTCGCCGAACGGGAAGCAGAATTCAAGCGCGAACGCGACAACTACACCTACACGCAGACCTTTGTCGTGCAAACGATCGACTCCAGCGGGCAGCCCGACGGCGAATACCGCATGACCAGCGATATCGTATTCAGCACCACTGGCAAACGCTACGACAAGGTGATATACGCCCCTCCCTCCACTCTCCAGCGCGTCTCCCTATCCGAACAAGACTTCGCCGACTTGCAAAATGTGCAGCCCTTTGTTCTCACAACCAATGAATTACCCAAGTACGACATTAACTACGTAGGCCGCCAGCGGGTTGACGAGCTGAGTACTTATGTATTTGAAGTGAAGCCCAAGAAAATCGAAAAGAATCAGCGCTATTTTCAGGGACGTATTTGGGTTGATGAAAAAGACCTTGAAATCGTCAAGACGTACGGCAAAGCCGTTCCTGACATTTTGAAACGCAACGAGGAGAATTTCTTCCCACGCTTTGAAACCTACCGCGAAAACATCGAAGGCCACTACTGGTTCCCCACGTACACGCACGCCGATGACATTCTTCACTTCAGCTCCGGTGACATCCGCATCCGCATGACCGTCCGCTACAAAGACTACAAGCGCTTCCGCGTGACGAGCCGTATCCTGTTACCAGGTGAAGCCGAAGAGGTAAAGCCGTAACACAATTGCTGAGGCTCTATGCTTCTGCATTTTTGAACCGGCCAGCCGCCACACACTATCGTTTGACTGCGCTTTGGTTTCGGTTATACCCTCCCGCAAGCGAAATATCCGATCGAGTCGGCCACTCTCTACAAGAGGAGATTACGCATGGAAAAACACGTTATGCGTCTGAGCTATGGACTGTGATTGCTGAGCGCGGCGATGGCTCTCGTCATGCGCGTTCTTTCGGCATTGAACGTACCTTCAGTGATTTTTCGTGGCAGCGGCATGAGCGCGGTCAGCTACCATTCGTTTATGGACGGCGTAATGCTGTTCTTCATGACCGGTGTGACCACAGCCGCCTACGTGTGGGTGAAAAAGCAGTTCGACTAGACTTCCTTCAACGAAGTACTAATCTGCTAAACTCTACTTCGCTCGATGTCAACGCGCGGAAAACTCATCGTCCTCGAAGGAATTGACGGCTCCGGAAAAAGGACGCAGCTCGACATGCTCGCTCGCGCCCTTTCCGAGCGCGATGTTCCGCTGAGCCAAATCAGCTTCCCGCGTTATGACGGATTCTTCGGCAAACTGGTCGCGCGCTTTCTGAATGGCGATTTCGGGCCGCTCGATGCCGTGGATGCTCATTTCTCCGCGCTTCTCTACGCCGGCGATCGCTACGAAGCGAGATCCAGGATTGAATCAGAACTTAGCGTCGGCCGAACCATTCTGGCAGACCGCTATATCGGATCGAATCTCGCCCACCAGGGCGCGCGCGTTCGTCGCGAAGACCGCGGGGAATTCATCCACTGGCTCAAGAAGCTCGAATACGAGATCTACATGCTGCCCGCTGAGGATCTCGTCATCTATTTGCGCGTTCCGGTAGCGGAAGCCCACAGGCTTGTCGGCCAGAAAGGTGCGCGCAACTACACGAAGCTTCAACGCGACATCCTCGAATCCAGCATCGCTCATCTGGAAGCCGCCACGGAAGTCTATGACGAACTTGCGCAGCAGCCCAACTGGGTGCGCATTGAATGCTTCGATGCGAACTCCGGCGGTCTTCGCTCGCCGGACGCAATCCACGCTGAAATTCTCCACGCGATCGAAACTCGCTTCTTGAAACCCCGGGGAGCAACGCGATGAACTTTTGTAAGTAATGGTGAAAGCGTAGATGGGATTCAACGAATTTCTCGGCAACCAGCGGATCGTCAGCGCCCTGCGCGGTATGTTGAAGCGCGAACGTGTTCCGAGCGCCCTGCTCTTCACCGGGCCGCGCGGAATCGGCAAGTACACGCTGGCCCGCGTGTTCGCGCAGGCTGCCAACTGCGAACGTCTGAAAGACGATTGCTGCGGCGAATGTGATTCCTGCCGTCGCATGGCAGCGCTCGCTGATCCGGCGCCGCTGATTCAAGCAGGCCTTGCTGAGCGCGGCGAAAGCGCGGACGCCGCGGCCGCGGAGCACGTGCCACTGATCATTCAGCCGAATCCCGATGTCTGGCTGATCGTGCCCGATCCCGTTCGCCGGCTCACTCCCGTCGCGCGTCCGATGATCCGCATCGGCCAGCTGCGCGCCGTGCAACGCGCAGCCTATTTCAAGCCGCAGGGACGCCGCCGCGTTTTCATTCTCGACGGTGCCGATACGATGCGCTGGACGGATGCGGATGTGTTTCTAAAAATTCTCGAAGAGCCGCCCCAGAGCGCCACGCTTATTCTTCTGGCTCCGTTTCCCGATTCCCTACTCCAAACAATTCGCTCGCGCTGCCTGCAATTCCATTTCGCGCCGGTGCCCGCGGAGACGATTCAATCATTCCTGAAAGAACGCACCAGCGGAAAGCCGGCTGAACGCAAGCTGGCCGCCCGGCTTTCCGATGGAAGTCCAGGCATCGCGTTGGAACTTGATCTGCAGGAATCGGCGCGTCTTCGCAGAAGCGTGTTGAGCCTGCTCTCGGAAGCGGTGAATGCGGGAAACTACAGCGAAATCTTCGCGGCCACGGCGCAGCTCGCCAAGCAAGAGAAGGAATTGTTTGAAAATATTCTGGCGCTGTTCTATAGTTTGCTAACAGACCTACTCGAATACTCGCAAGGCTCCAAGGTCAGTCTCCCGAAAAATCCGGATTTGCAGGCGGAATTGGAGACCCTCAGCAAGAAGATAAATCTGGAGTGGGTCATGCGGGCTACTGAAGGCCTCGACAGCTTCGAAAGCCGTCTGAAGCGGAACGCCGGCAGGCAGATAGGTCTGGATGCCTACGTCGCTTCGCTTACCGCTCGCTAGCAGCATCGCCGCCAATTAATTTTGAATTTCGTCAACTTTATTTGCAACCGAATCACCGCTCACATAGTCATAACAGGTAGCACATCCCAGAAGGAGTTTTATGGTGAACCGCAAGCTTTTCCGCCCTACGTTGACAGACGTGAAGGAACAACAATTCGCGCCGCGACCAGTCCCGGCCGCGCCCCAACAACCACAACCACGTAAAAAACCAGCCCCGCCGGAACAGACGCACGCGGAAAACTTTTACTACGTCAAACAGATGCAATCCCACTCACCGGTCGCCGTGGTTCTAACCGATGGCGAAGTGCTCCACGGCACCGTCGAATGGTATGACCGCGATTGCATCAAACTCACTCGTAACGGCAGTCCGAACCTTCTCGTCTATAAGCACAGCATCAAGTATTTGTTTAAGGACGGCGAAGAGGCGGCGCACGGCGGATCGAACGGCCAGAACGGACACGGCGAATAGACCAACAATAGGATTTTCGCACGTGCGAGTTTTCATCGCGCTGCTGGTGTGTCCGCCTTCAACGCGGGCGCGGTTTCGCGTGCCTCGGCTTGCGATTCGTTTGAAACGGCCCCACGAAAAAAGTCATCAGCGCTTTTCCGACTAAGCGGCCATTTTCGTCGCGAACGTCGCAGTCAACCACTGAGATGTGGCGTCCCAGCCGCACCACCTCTGCGTCAGCGGTCACAGTTCCGCCTTCGACGGCTTCAAGGTAATTGATTTTCATCTCGATTGTCGCCACTCGCGTGCCTCGCGGACAGGCCATGTAGGTCGCAAGGCCGCCTGCCGTATCCGCCAGCGCCGCAAGAACCCCGCCGTGCACCACCCCGTGAACCTGCAAGTGGCGCTCGTCCACTCTCATGCTCATCTTGACCCGGCCGGGGCCTGCGTCTGCGAGCACAAATCCAAACTGCTTTGCGGTATTCGTTTCGCTGAGGCGCGCGCGCAGTTCTCTCGTTGCCATTACAATCGCTTCGGCTGAAGGTTTCATATCAGTAGGCCGTCAACCCTCCATCGAGCGGCAACGCTGCGCCTGTGACCCACGCAGCTTCATCAGAAGCGAGATATAGAGCCATCTGCGCCACCTCCTCGGGAAAACCGAGCCGACCGAGTGGAATTCCTTCTGTTCGCCGTTTTCGCTCGGCCTCGGGATCGGGCGCCTCTCGAATTGACTTAAGACCTAGCTCAGTTTCGACAATAGAAGGGCACACGCAATTCACCCGAATATTTTCGTGCGCGTGGTCAAGCGCCATCGCCTTCGTAAGGCCCGTGACGCCCGCTTTCGCAGCGCAGTAAGCAGCGCGCTGCTTTCTTGCGACGATACCCAGAATCGAGCCGATATTCACGATCGCGCCGCCACCGGCCGCGCGAAGATGCGGCAAAGCCGCGCGAGAAACGTTGAACGTGCCAGTCAGGTTTGTGGCCACGACGTTGTCCCAATCCTCGTCCGATGTCCCATCTGCCGCCGCCACGACAACGGCGCCTGCGTTATTGACCACGATATGCAGGCCGCCGAAATGTTTCACCGTCGACGCCAGCGCCGATTCCACCGATTTGCGATCCACCACGTCGCAGGTGACCGTCACTGCCTTGCCTCCCCCAGCCTCCATCTCGCGAACTGCCTCTTCCAGCAGTGCCTTTCTGCGTCCGGCAATCGCGACAGCCGCGCCCTCCCGGGCGAAAAGAAGGGCGCAGGCCCGGCCGATTCCGGTCCCGCCGCCCGTAATAAAAGCTACCTTGCCCGAAAGTCGCTGCACCGTTGGAACGCCTCGCCCGTCTAATCAAGAGGTTTAATCAGGAGCAGGAAGGCTAGCACTCGCCCTCGTGCTGGCGCAAGCAAGCGTACTCAATTCAATTTGATAGCGGACGTCCCGTTAGGCAGCCGGTTACCAGGTTCGAAGGCGCGTCTATTATCGAGGACCCATGAAAATCGGGATCACATGTTACCCAACCTACGGCGGATCGGGCGTAGTGGCCACGGAGCTTGGAATCGAGCTCGCTGCCCGCGGTCACGAGATTCATTTCATCAGTTATGCCATGCCCATCCGCCTGAATACGCCGCACGAGAATATCTATTTTCATGAGGTGGAAGTCACCTCCTATCCGCTCTTCGATCACCCGCCATACACTCTGGCGCTTTCCACCAAAATGTATGAAGTGGCCGAGTCTGCCTCGCTCGATCTGCTGCATGTGCATTACGCGATCCCCCATTCGGTGAGCGCCTTGCTTGCCAGAATGATGGCGGCTCCGCGCAAGCTGCCGTTCATCACTACATTGCACGGAACGGATATCACTCTCGTCGGACACGATCGCAGTTATCTGCCGATTACGAAATTTTCGATCGAGCAGAGCGATGGGGTCACCGCGATTTCCAACTACCTGCGCGATCTAACCGTGAAGGATTTTGAGATTAAGCGCCCGATCGAGATGGTTCCAAATTTCGTGAACTGCGACCTCTACAAACGCTGCGACGACGCGGCGGCCCGGGACCGCTGGGCCCCCAATGGCGAGCCCATTCTGATGCACCTCTCGAACTTCCGCCCGGTGAAACGCGTCACTGACGTGGTGGAAATATTCGCGCTTGTGCGCGATAAAATTCCCGCAAAGCTTGTGTTGATGGGCGACGGCCCCGATCGCGGCGCGGCCGAATTTATCGTCCGCAAGAAGCGTCTCACGAAGGATGTCTTCTTTCTCGGCAAGCAGGATTTAGTCCAGGAAAAGTTGGGCCTTGCCGACCTTTTTCTCCTTCCCAGCGATTCGGAGTCCTTCGGTCTCGCCGCGCTCGAGGCCATGGCTTGCGAAGTTCCGGTGATCGCTTCGAACGTGGGCGGATTACCCGAAGTCGTGACTAATGAAGTGGATGGCTACCTGATTCCGCCGCGCGACGTAGAAGCAGGCGCCAAGTACGCGCTGCAGATCTTGACCATGCCCGATCGCGGGCGAGCCATGGGCCAGCAGGCGCGCATCAACGCACGACGAAAATACTGCTCGAACGATGTGATTCCCCAGTACGAGGCGTATTACCAGAAAGTGCTCAACGCGGCAGGCGCGGCCGCCCGCGCCTAATTTCATAGTGCTGCGGGGATTCTACCGCTCGAGGATTGGAACCGGCTTGAACGATCCGATGATGCCGGCAATGTCGTCCTGAGTGACCTTTCCGCTCGCATTGGGCGCCACCACGAAGATGAAGCGGAACTGCTGATCGCGATCGTTGAAAACACGCAATGCTGCCGGCCCTTTGGCTGGATCGCCAAACTGAAAGCCCCGGTTCGATCCCCAGGTAAACGATGACAGCCCGCCGCGCGCATCAATCCCAAACCCGAGCCTCCAAATCAGCAGCTCGTTCATGCGCAACGCGTCGCGGCTCGCCATAATCGGCGAGAGCTGCGCCGGCGCGGCGCCATACACCGCTTCATAGAGCCCATAATTCGATTCGATTGGGTGATCCGAAAATACATTCACAAATTTCTGATATTGCAATGGGTTCGACGATTTCATCTGGCGCAAAGAATCGAGCAGCGTCTCGGGATCGTAGAAGAAAATCGCCTGGCCGGAATCGAAGCGAATGATGACGCCCGTCAGCGAAGGAGTCTGCGTAGTCTTCCCCGTCCAAGGGGCTGTGAATTCGTAGTTGAAGGCCTTAACCAGGTTTCCTTTAGCGACCGCAGTCGGCGCGGCCGGCAGGGGCTGCGGAACGTCCGCGAGCCATGGATTCTCTTTCGCCCAGTGATGTCCCTCGTACCAGGCCAGCGTCTGCAGGCCGTATGCAGCGCAATAAATCGCCACGCCGATCACAATAATGGCGAGAACGATGGCCGAAGACGCACTACTTTTTTCTGTTTCGTCGTTCATTCGATGAATGACCCCGGAATTTTTGCCGACCGGCTGAAACGACAGACCCGGCAGATGCAGCGCATTCTACGCTGTTACGATGCTCGGAGGCGAGGAAATCGATGCTCGGCCGTTGGCAGCTTTCGGATTCGCGTGGACGGCGCGCCGCGAAACTCATATAATATCCAAAGAGCAAATTCGACCGCCCGGGTGCCATGCGCCCGGGCGTTTTTTTATTTTGGAGCTTTGTGCCCGAGGCGCTGCACTACCGCATGAAGGAAGAAATCGAGGACGTAGTCCGCCGGTTCGAAACATGTTCGTACACGCCTGAGGAATTCGTCCACGCCCGGCACCTCACCGTGGCTGCCTGGTGCTTCGCGACAATGGAATCCGAAGCCGCGCGGGAAAAGATGCGTGCGGGCCTGCGGCGTTTCATTGCCTACCACGGCAAAAGCGGATACCACGCGACGATTACGGAATTCTGGCTGGAAAGAGTCGAGAGCCTCGTCACTGAACTGCGCGCAGAGGGGGAAGATATGGTGCCGCTCGTCAATTCAGTGGTCGCGCATTGCGGCGATAAGAATCTGATCTACGAATCCTACACGCGTGAACGAATCGCCTCGCCGGAGGCTAAGGCGGCCAAGATTGAGCCGGACATCAAATAGCGTTCTTAACTTCGTGCTCGGCCGTGGACCGCTGATTTGGAGTGCGGCGGCACACCGCCGCTTTTTTCTCGCCGGCTTGTCCGGGCGGCGAAGCGGAGACGCCGCTTTCCACTTCCCCTTCCGCAACCGCCGGTCGGCGAATTCACACTGCGCAAAACCGGGCGAGGTAAGCCTCGTCCTCTGAAAAGCGAGAGCAAGCTCTCGCACTCCATATCTACGGTTGCGAATATTGGGGATTTGTAAAGTGAAAATATGCTAGCCGAGAACGTGTTCAGTAGTTACCAGTTCTGGAATCTCGATGCGGATTTGAGTGCCCTGGCCTTCTTCGCTGCGAATATCCATCTTGAACTGGTCGCCGTAAAGCAGGCGCAGGCGCTCGTGCACGTTGCTGATGCCGATTCCCCCGCCGTATACCTCCGCAAGCCGCTCAGGTGAAATGCCCACTCCGTTGTCCTCGATTTCAATATAGAGCCGGCCGTCATTGCGCCGCGTACGAATATGGATCTGGCCGCCTTCCAGGCGCGGATCGAGGCCGTGCTTCAGTGAATTTTCGATCATCGGCTGCAACAGCATGCTGGGAACAAAGGAATCGAGCGCTTCCGGTTCAATTTCCTTGAAGATCTGCAGCTTGTCGCGGCCAAAGCGGATCACTTCGATATCGAGATAATCGTCGATGAAGTCCAGTTCCTCGCGCAGGGGCACAAACGTTTCGTGCTTGCGCAGCAGGCGCCGCAGAATATTGGAAAGCTTCAGCACCACGCCGCGCGCCATATCCGGATCAAAGCGAATCAGCGAAGAAACCGTATTCAACGTGTTGAACAGGAAATGCGGATTGATCTGGCTCGAAAGCGCGTCCATACGCGCTTTCAATAGCAGCTGCTGATTCTGCTCCAGGTTCATCTCGTTGCGCGTGTTGTTCCAGATTTTGACCGCCGTTGCGACGCTCATCACCGACGACAACACAATCAGCAGCATATAGCCCCAATTGCTCGGATGGAATGCGAAGAGCCAGTTCTCCGGAACCACGGACGCGATTTCCACCTGTGCCACTTCGAACGCGGCGCACGCAAACAACGGCAGCATCGCCCAATTTCGCTTTCCGAATCGCACCAGTTTCCACAGCCATTCGGGGATGCTTAGGAACAGAAACGGGCCGAAATGCCAGATGTCCTCTTTTTCCGGCATCATTTCGCGAACCACTCCCGCGAGAAGACCCACGCTCGCGGCCATCGGGCTCGAAAGCCACTCATGATTGCCGAACGCGGGCAGGCTGATGAGCGATCCACCCAGTAGCCCGACGATTCGCCCGCCAATCAGGCCCATGAGAAACGAGCCCTCTAGCGTCAAATCGAAGAATCGGTATCCAACGAGACGAAGCAAGACGCCGATCGCAAGCGGAGGCGTCAGAAACAACAGAAGCATTACTTTCTGGTCCGAATCGCGCTTTTCGGTGAAAACCAGCCGCCGGAAAGACCGGAAACGCACGAGCAGCGCCGCGAGAGCTGCGGCCCAGCACACCTTCAGAATCAGAATGAAGAGAAGGTCTCGGCCGCCACTGAGTATTTCCATTTCGCTCATTCGCCGCGAAGGGGTTCTGCGATTACGTTAGCCAAAGCCGCTGGCGATGTAAAGAGATGCGGGGCAAAAGGTTTGATTCGGCGCGCACAACGCGCCCTTTGCCAGGCCTGTTATAATTGCCGTTTGCAATGAGACCCGAAAAACAATCCAGCAAAGGATCGGGAAAGGCGCGCGTCGTCGCCCAAGCCGCTTTGCCGACTCGCTTTGGCCGCTTTCGAATTTTTGGAATCGAAGGATCGAGAAAAGGCGAGGAAGCGATCGCGATTCAGCGCGGCCCTCTCCAATCGGGCGCGTCGCGCAACGGAAAGGTACCACTCGTGCGAGTCCACTCGCAGTGCCTCACGGGCGACGTGTTCACGTCCGAGCGTTGCGATTGCCGCGCGCAACTCGAGTTTTCCCTGCGAAAAATCGCCGCCGAACCTTCCGGTGTGCTACTTTACCTGCCCCAGGAGGGCCGCGGAATCGGATTGATCAATAAGCTGAAAGCCTACGAACTGCAGGACGCGGGCCTCGATACCGTGGAAGCGAATCGCAGCCTCGGTTTTGCGGATGATGCGCGCGACTACGAATTCGCAGCCGAAGCTTTGAAGGCGCTCGGCCTGCGCGAGGTCCGCTTGCTTTCCAATAACCCTGACAAGGTCACCCAGCTCGAGCGCTCGGGCATTCGCATCGTGAAACGAGTTCCCTGCCGCCCGCGAACCAGCAAGCATTCCCGCGCCTACCTTCGCACGAAGAAGGACAAGCTGGGCCACCTGCTCACCTCGCTCTAATTCCTCCGATTTTAGCTTGACAAAAATCTCCGGCGGCGCAATAGTAAACCATATGGTTTACTATCAGTCTCCCGCTCTTGACCACACTTTTGCCGCACTTTCCGACGCTACGCGTCGCGGCATCCTCGCTCGCCTCGCCCAAGGCGAAGCTTCCATCAGCGATCTCGCCGCGCCATATGAAATGTCTCTTCCCGCCGTATCGAAGCACCTGCGCGTCCTTGAACGCGCCAAATTAGTCGAACGGCGAAAAGACGGGCGCGTGCACCGCTGCCGGCTCAGCGCAGAGCCTATGAAAGGCGCTGCCGAATGGATCGAGAAATACCGCCAATTCTGGGAACGGCAATTTGATTCGTTGGCTCAATATCTTAAAGACTCGCACAGAGAGGAGAACGCAAAATGGCAACCCCAGGCACCTCGTCAGAAACCCGGCTCGAAATCCTCCGCACCTTCCAGGCGGCGCGTGAAAAAGTCTTCGCGGCTTGGACTAGGCGCGAAGAACTAGAGAAGTGGATGTGCAAAGACGTTCCCGAACACAATCCAAAGTACACCGAGCTCGATTTGCGCCCCGGCGGCCGCTATGTGATCGAAATTCCAGTCCCTCAGCAAGGCTTCACGTATCGCGGATACGGAACGTTTCGCGAAGTGAAGCCACCCGAAGAGCTGGTATTCACCTGGGCTTGGGAGCAAATTCCTCCCCCGGAGAAGAAGCCCGAAGATATGGAGGATACCGAATCGCTGGTAACCGTGCGGTTGATCGACCGCGGCAACTCGACGGAAATGATCTTCACCCACGAGAATTTCACGTCCGCTAAGGTCCGCGACAGCCATCAGAAAGGTTGGGACGGCTGCTTCGATGTGCTTCAGAAGGTGCTGGCGGCTTAAAAAGGAAACCGCGCGCCAGATGTCGTTTTGCACCCGTCAGGCGCTGCGGCTAGCCGCCGCCCACAAGGTGAACGATTTCGAATCGATCGTCAGGCTGAACCGTGGTCTCGTGCCATTTTGCGCGCGGCAGAATTTCGAGATTGCGCTCGATAGCCACCCGCTCGGCCGTCATTTCCAGATGCTGCAGCAGCGCCGCAACACTCAGGCCGTCAGGAATTTCGCGAAGCTCGCCGTTAATTGTGATTTTCATGAAATCCGGGCAGCCCGATCTAATTCGCGGGTTTGTGCTTTGTTGCGTGGCCGGAAGATTTCTTCGTCCGCGAGCGCATCGCAAACCGCAGCTCATCATTCCCGCTCGGCGTCGCCGCGCGAATCACGAGCGTTAGATCGCCCTTCCCCAGCGGCGGCAGTGAAAAACGCAATCGCGCGCGTCCCTGGCTATCCGTCGGTTCAGAATAGCGCCGGTCCTCGATCGCACCGTCAATAAATGCTTCCACCTCAACTCCAGCCTGAGGCCCCCGGTCCGACCTCCGCACCAGCTCAACGTCTAGAAATATGTGCCCCCCGGTGAGCCATGAACCAGGGTTCATAAGCTGCATCTGAATCCCGCTTGGCTGTCCATCTTGGGCGGCAGCCGCGGCAACCTGCGGCTCGAGAGCTCCGGAGCGCAGGTCTTCAATCACGGAACGGTGCTGCTCCTCCACTCGATCTCGCAGTCCCTCGTGATTGAATTCGTCCGATTCCGCAAAATGTCGATAATTCGAAGAGCGCCGATGTAGCACACGCCCATTTTCGTACACCACAGTATCAATCACTGGGTGCGCTGGGCCGCGATCCTCAGTTTGAACGTGAAACACCTGGCTGCCGATTTGTACGTCAGTATTGAATCCGGAGCTCATGCGAAAGCAGACCCCGGACACACGGCGCGCGCTTGAAAACGCGGTGAATAGAAGAACTGGGAGTTCATTTGACCGTGCGCTCTCGGGTCGCTATTATACCAGTGCAACGACCATGAACAGCAATTACCTCGACAACTATGGCTCATTGTTGCTGATGTTTATACTCGCCGCCGGATTGTCCGGCGCGCTGATCGTATTGTCCACAATCGTCGGAAAGCACAAGCGTACCAGGGAAAAAGACCAGCCATATGAGTGCGGGATTCGTCCTACGGGCGATGCTCGCGAACCAATTTCAGTGCAGTTCTATATGGTTGCGCTGCTTTTTATCCTGTTCGACATCGAGGCTATCTTCCTGTATCCGTGGGCTTTGGTGTACCACGATCTGAAGCTCTTCGGCTTTGTCGAGATGCTTGTCTACATTATAATCCTGCTCGCAGGATACATCTTCCTCTGGAAGAAGGGCGCGCTCGACTGGAATCGCTGACGCCCATCGGGATCCAACCGTGGAATCAAAGGAAGCTGACAAAACGCTCGTAGTCCATCAACTGAAAGCCTGGGACGCGCAAGCTGTCACCGAGGTAATCGAGTTCCGGGGCGAAACCACGGTCGTGGTACCCCGCGAACACCTTGTCCGCGCTGCCGCTTATCTTGCCTCGGAGCCTTCGCTTCGCTTTTCATTCCTTTCCGACATCACCACGGTGGATCGCTTCCCGCTCGAACCTCGCTTCGAGGTGAATTACCATCTCCTCTCGCTCGATCGCAACGAGCGCCTGCGCCTGAAAGTACGCCTCGCCGGTAGCGACCCATCCGTCCACTCCGTCACTGAAATCTGGCCCACCGCCAACTGGCATGAACGCGAGAATTACGATTTGATGGGCATTCGCTTTGAGGGCCACCCCGAGCTTTCGCGCATTCTCATGCCCGACGATTGGGAAGGCCATCCCCAGCGCAAGGATTACCCCGTCGAGGGCTGTCGCTGATGCCCACAACGATCGAAACCGTAGCCGGCCCGGCGAACACAATGGTCCTGAATATGGGGCCACAGCACCCGTCTACCCACGGCGTCCTGCGCGTGGTTCTCGAACTCGACGGCGAAATCGTGGTGAAAGCGCGGCCCGTGATTGGCTACCTCCACACCGGCATCGAGAAGAACATGGAAGCGAAAACCTATTCGCAAGCCATCACGATGACCGACCGCATCGATTACCTCGCCCCGCTTTCCAATAATCTCTGCTATTGCCTGGCAGTAGAAAAAATCCTCAGAATCGAAATACCCAAGCGCGCTCAATACATTCGCGTTCTGCTCACGGAAATGACGCGTATCGCTTCGCACCTCGTCTGGCTCGGCACCCACGCCATCGATCTCGGCGCCATGTCCGTCTTCCTCTACACCTTCCGCGAGCGCGAAGAGATCATGAAGATTTTCGAGTACGTCTCTGGCCAGCGGATGATGACCAGCTATTTCCGCATCGGCGGCCTCTCTCTCGAGCCGCCTCCCAACTGGCTCGATCACATTCGCCGCGTGATCGATTCCCTTCCCGCGCACATTGACGAATACGAAGGCCTGCTCACCAATAACCGCATCTGGCTCGGCCGCACCAAGGGAGTAGGAATCATCACCGCGGAAGACGCCATCGCCTTGGGCGCATCGGGCCCCATGCTGCGCGGCAGCGGCGTCGCCTACGACATTCGCAAGGCGTTTCCCTACTCGAGCTACGAAGAGTTTGACTTCGATATTCAAACGCAAACCGCCGGCGATTGCTTCGCGCGCTATCAGGTCCGCGTGGCCGAAATTCGCGAGAGCATCAAAATCGTCCGCCAGGCTATGGAAAAAGTGCCCGCGGAAGGACCCATCAAGGCCGTGGTTCCCGGAATTATTGCGCCGTCGCGCGAAGAAATGAAATCCTCGATTGAAGGACTCATCTACCACTTCAAAATTTACACGGAGGGTTTCGCTCCGCCGCCCGGTGAAGTCTACCAGGCGATTGAATCACCTCGCGGTGAACTGGGTTTCTTCGTTGCCAGCGACGGCTCCGCGCATCCGTACCGCGTGAAAGTTCGCGCACCATCGTTCATCAACTTACAAACATTGCCAAAACTCTGCGAAGGCCGCCTGATTGCCGACGTGGTGGCCTGCATCGGAACCACCGACATCGTCCTGGGGGAAGTCGACCGCTAGGCTCATCCGCCCGGCGCTTACAACAAATCATGCAATTGCCGCCGTCACTCGACGCGAAATTTACCGAACTACTCGGGCGCTACCCCGTGAAGCGTTCCGCGCTGATTCCCATGATGCTGTACGCGCAGGATCAGTTCGGATTCTTGAGCGACGAACTGCTTGAAGAGATCGCCAAACGCGTCGGCATAAATCTGATCGAAGTCACCGAGACCCTCGCCTACTACTCGATGCTCCGCCGCAAGCCCGAAGGCCGCTATCACATCCAGGTCTGCACCAACATTTCCTGCATGCTGCGCGGCGGCAATGAACTTTTCCAGCATGTTCAAAAGCGTCTCGGAATCGGCAATAAGGAAGTCTCCCCCAACGGAACCTTTTCCCTCGAAGAAGTCGAATGCATCGGCGCTTGCACGGGTGCGCCGGCGATTCAGATCAACTACGACTATCACGAGAATCTCGACCCCTCAAAAATCGACACCCTCTTCGAACAGCTCGAGCAGGGCAAGCGGCCCAAACCGGTCTCGGTGATCTCAGGCGCGATTCACGAGCGCCATCCCGCCGAGGTCGTGGTAATCAGCCGCCGCTTCGGCATTCCCAATTCCAATAGAATTGACGTCTACCTCGAGCACAACGGTTATCAGGCCCTCGAAAAAGCCCTGAAGCAGATGACGCCCGACCAGATCATCGATGAAGTGAAAAAATCAAATCTGCGCGGGCGCGGCGGCGCCGGCTTTCCTGCCGGCATGAAGTGGAGCTTCGTCCCCAAAGAAACGGGCGGCAAGCCGAAATACATCATCGCCAATGGCGATGAAAGCGAGCCCGGCACCAGCAAAGACCGTCCGTTGATGGAAATGGACCCCCACCAGCTCATCGAAGGCATGGTGATCGCCGGACGCGCCGTCGGCGCCGAGCGCGGCTATATCTACATTCGCGGCGAGTATCGCTACGTGATCGACATCGTCGAAGCCGCCATCGCCGAAGCCTATGCGAAGTGCTACCTCGGCAAGAATATTCTAGGAAGCGGATTCAATTTCGATCTCGCCGCGCACACCGGCGCCGGCGCTTACGAATGCGGCGAAGAATCGGCTCTCATGGAGTCTCTCGAAGGCAAGCGCGGCTACCCGCGCATCCGACCGCCGTTTCCGGCTGTCGTTGGCCTCTACGGGTGCCCCACAGTCATCAACAACGTCGAGACGCTCAGCTCCGTTCCCGCCGTCATCTTGCGCGGCGGCGATTGGTACGCCGGCCTAGGCACTCCGAAAAATGGCGGCACACGCCTCATCGCCGTTTCCGGGCACGTAAATCGCCCCGGGATCTACGAACTGCCCATGGGCTTCAACATGAAGCGCATGATCGAAGAGGTCTGCGGCGGCGTTCCCAGCGGAAAGAAAATCAAAGCCGTCGTTCCGGGCGGCAGTTCCTGCCCCCTGCTCACCGGCGATGAAATCGATATCGCCATGGATTTCGATTCGGTCGCCAAAGCCGGCTCGATGCTGGGCTCGGGCGGCACGGTGGTTCTCGACGAAGACACCTGCATGGTGGACTTCGCCCGCCGCATCATGCACTTCTACGCGCACGAATCCTGCGGCTGGTGCATCCCTTGCCGCGAAGGCACCGCCTGGCTCCGCCAGATGCTCGACCGTTTCCACGATGGCGGCGGCCGCGCTGCGGACATTCCTTTAATCGACGAGCTTTCCAAGAATATGCTGGGCCGCACCTTCTGCCCGCTCGGCGACGCGGCTGCCATGCCCACCATCAGCATCGTGAAAAAATGGCGCAATGAATTCGAAGAACATCTGCGCGGCGAGTGCCCCTATAAGCCCGCGGACATGATTGCCGAGGTACGCTAGCGAGATGCCCGAACAAAAACAGGTCACGTTCACCATCAACGATCAGAAAGTGACCGCTCCTGCGGGCACGCTCGTGATCGAGGCAGCCAAGCACCAGGGCATCGAAGTGCCTTCGTTCTGTTATTACCCTGGACTTGCTCTCCAAGCCGCTTGCCGGATGTGCCTCGTCGAAGTGGAAAAAGCGCCCAAGCTTCAAACCGCCTGCACTCTCGTTGCCGTCGAGGGCATGGTCGTAAAGACCGACACTGCGCAAGTTCACAAAGCGCGCAAGGACATGATCGAGTTCCTGCTCTCCAATCATCCGCTCGATTGCCCCGTCTGCGACAAGGGCGGCGAATGCGAACTGCAGGACATGACGTTCCGCTACGGCCTCGATCACAGCCGCTTCACCGAAGAAAAGCTCCATTACCCCGAAGAGCAATGGTCGCCGCTCGTTTTCTACGATGCGCCTCGCTGCATTCTCTGCTTCCGCTGCGTCCGCGTCTGCGATGAGGGTATGGACGTGAAAGCTCTCGGCGTCGGCGCCCGCGGCGTGCACTCCGTAATCTTGCCCAACGAAAAAGGCGCGCTGGCCTGCGAAGAATGCGGCATGTGCATTGATATCTGTCCCGTCGGCGCCCTCACCAGCGGCACCTACCGCTATCAGACGCGCCCGTGGGAAATGACTTACGTCCCTGAGCCTTGCACGCATTGCTCCAACGGTTGCAAGACCACGCTCAGCGTTCGCAACAACGAGATCATGCGCGGGAATAATCGCGACCATTCCGGCATCAATGGTGAGTTTCTCTGCGGCAAAGGCCGCTTCGGATACGATTTCACGCTCAATCCGGAACGCGTCCGCCAGCCGCTCATTCGCCGCAACGGCAAACTTGAACCCGCCAACTGGGAGGACGCGCTCGAAGAGGTTTCGCGCCGCTTCAAGCAGGCGCGCGACACGCACGGCCCCGCGGCGATCGGCGTGATTGGCTCGAATCACACCACCAACGAAGAAAATTACCTGCTGAATCGTTTTGCCCGCGCCACGTTGGGCACCAACAACATTGACCATCACCGCACCGCCGATTACACCGGCCTCGCCGCTGCTCTCGGCTCGCGCGCCAAGGATTCGCTCGCGACGATGGCGGACGTGTATGCTTCGAATGCGACTCTCGTAATCGCGAACGATCTCACGCAGCAGAATCCGCTCGTTGCCTGGCAGGTTCGCACCGCCATTGGCCACCACAAAGCGCGCCTCTTCGTCATCAATGGCCGCCCCAGCAAAATTCACCGCAAGGCCGCCCACCTCGCGGAGGTAGCGCGGGGAGCGGAGCGCCAGGCCGTCCGCTGGCTCGCCACCGGCCAGGGCGATTTCGATGACAACACCCGCGCCGCGCTTTCCGCGCTGAAAGCGGACCTCGAAAAGAAATCCGACGTCGTAATTATTTTCGGCGCCGATATCAATGGCGCCGCTCTTCGCGATCTCGTCAGCTTCGGTTCAAAACTTTCCGGCCACACGCGTTTCATGGCGCTTGGTGATTACGCAAACTCGCGCGGCGCCGCGGACATGGGCATCCTCCCCGATCGTCTTCCCGGCTACTCGTCGCTGGCCGACTCAGCCGAGCGCGCCCGCTTCAGCGAGCTCTGGGGCGGCGAGATTTCCGCGACGCCAGGCCTCACCGCTCGCGAAATGATAGAAGCCGCAACCGCTGGAAAGCTGAAAGCTCTCTACGTGGTTGGCGCAAATCCCGTGAAAACCTTCGAGGTGAAGCAGCCCGATCGTCTCGCCTGCCTCGAATTGCTCGTCGTGCAGGATATGTTCCTCACCGAAACCGCTCAGCGCGCCGACGTCGTGCTGCCGGCCGCGTCCACATACGAAAAAGACGGCACGCTCACGAATACTGCCGGCGAAGTCCAGATGACCCGTCGCTCGCTCGATCCGCAGGGACCGCGCAGCGATTTCGATTTGATTCGCATTCTCTCGCATCAACTCAGCATGGTCGGCGTGGGCTCGCCGATTCGTTTGCGCACGCCCGAAGCTGCATTCGATGAAATCCGCCAGAACGTTCAGGGCTACGATTTTCCCGTCGCCGGCCTGCTCGCCGGCGGCGCCGAACTTTCCACCGCAACGTGTCCAACTGCCGAGCCGTCCTACGAAACGCCGGCCGGCGTGGTTTTCTCGTCCAACGATTTTCTGTTTTCGAGCGGTACCCTGGGGCGTTACTGTTCCAAACTCAAATCCACCAACGAGGCCAAAGATACTCCGTGGAGTTCGTCGCCCAACATCCAGTCCTGGTGGTATCGCTAGTTAAGATTGCCGTCCTTTTGGGCGTATTGATGACGGCGCTTGCCTATCTCTCGTGGTTTGAGCGGAAGATCATCGCGCACATCCAGTCGCGCTGGGGTCCGTACTACGTGGGCGCGCACGGGTTGCTCCAGCCGCTGGCCGACGGCGTGAAATTCCTATTCAAAGAGGACTTAACGCTGCCGACGGCCGACCGTTTTCTCTTCATTCTGTCGCCGTTTTTGGCGCTTTCGCTTGCGATGACCACGCTAGCCCTGATTCCCTTTGGCCCGGCGACGGTGTACATCTTCGGGCAGCCTACGCAGCTCGTCGTTGCGAATGTTGACGTCGGTCTCCTCTTTCTTTTCGCCATCACTTCGATTGGTGTTTACGGCGTGGTGCTCTCCGGATGGTCGTCGAACAGCAAGTATTCGCTGCTGGGTGGCCTGCGCAGCTCCGCGCAGATGATCAGTTATGAAGTCTCGCTCACGCTTTCGGTGGTCGGTGTTCTTCTCCTGGCAGGCTCCTTCAATTTCAACGAAATCATCGAGCATCAGCAAGGCTACTTCCGGTATGTGCCATTTATTCCTCGGTGGAACGTCTTTCCTCAATTCGTCGGCTTTTTGTGTTACTTCATCTCGGCGATTGCTGAAACGAACCGCGCGCCGTTCGATCTCCCCGAAGGAGAGCAGGAACTCGTCGGCGGATTTCACACTGAGTATTCAAGCTTCAAGTTTGCGATGTTTTTTATGGCCGAATACGGAAACATGATCACCGTTTCCTGCCTCGCCACGATTCTTTTCTTCGGCGGGTGGCTATCGCCTCTTCCCGACGGTTGGACCTGGCAACAATACGTTCCCGGCGTCGCGCTGCTCTGCGTCGCGCTCTATCTCGCCTACGACACGGTGCGAAACATGCGCGGCCTCGGCCGCATCCAGCTCACCGTTGTCACGCTGCTTGCAGCCGGCATCGGTTTGCTCTGCCTCCTGCCCGCTGTCGCCCCGGTGATTCTGGGGCCGTTCTGGTTTCTGGGAAAGGTGTTCCTGATTATTTTCTTTTACGTCTGGACCCGTTCGACGCTCCCTCGCATGCGCTATGACCAGCTCATGTCTTTCGGTTGGAAACTCCTGCTGCCGGTATCGCTGCTCAACCTCGTGGTGACGGCGTTCTGGATCGTAATGAGGCATCCATGAGCATCCCGTTCATCATGTTTTTCGTGTTCGCGCTGGTGGCCGTTGGCGGCGCGATCATGCTGATCGTCGCGCGCGAGCCGATCCACAGCGCGCTGTGCCTGGTGCTCGTGATGGTGGCGCTCGCTGCGCTTTACCTGCTGCTCGGCGCGGAATTCATCTCGGCCGTGCAGGTGATCGTTTACGCCGGCGCGGTCATGGTGCTGTTCGTATTCGTCATCATGCTGCTGAATGCCGGTGTGGAAGAGCGCACGAATTTCAGCCACATGGCGAAATACGCCGGCCTACCGCTCGCGATTTTCCTGCTGTTTGCCATCGCCGACTGGATGGCCAATTCTGCGATCGGCGCGACGGTTGCGAATGGCGCGGGAGCGCCCAACCAGGCCGCTGTGTCCACGCGCGCGTTATCCACGATGCTGTTCCAGAAATATCTGTTTCCGTTCGAGGCCACCTCGATCCTGATTCTCATCGCGATTCTCGGCGCTCTGGTGCTCGCGAAGAAGGGGGCGGAATGAACGTCGTTCCCATTTCTTATTACCTCGTGCTGAGCGCCATTTTGTTTGGACTGGGCGTGGTTGCGTTTGTTTTCAAGCGCAATATCATCACGATTTTTATGTCCATCGAGCTGATGCTCAACGCCGTCAACCTCGCTTTTGTGGCCTTCGCGCGCGCGCATAACCAGCTCGACGGGTTGATATTCGTGTTTTTTGTGATTGTCCTGGCCGCGGCGGAAGCGGCTGTGGGCCTCGCGATCGTAATTACCATTGCGCACAATCGCCGCTCGCTCAACGTCGAGAACGTGGATCTGCTCAAATTCTGATGCCGATGCTCGACCATCTCTGGATCATTCTGGCGCTGCCGCTTGCCGGCGCCGCGATCAACGGACTGCTCGGAAAAAACTGGCCGAAGGCGGCGGTGAATTCCGTAGCGATTGGCTCCGTCTCGCTGGCCTTTTTTGCCGTCGTGGAGACGGTTCGCGAGTTTCTCCAGCTGCGTGCGGACCAGATTCCGGTGGTGAAAAGTTATTTCACCTGGATGACCGCCGGGGCCTTCAAAGTCAATTTCGGGCTGCAAGTGGACCAGCTCACCATCGTGATGCTGCTCACCGTCACCTTCGTCGGAACGCTGATTCACATCTATTCCACCGGCTACATGGCGCATGAAGAGGGCTACTACAGGTTCTTCAGCTACCTCAACCTCTTCATGTTCTTCATGCTCACGCTCGTGCTTGCCGCGAATATCGTCGTGATGTTCGTGGGCTGGGAAGGCGTGGGCTTGTGCAGCTATCTGCTGATTGGCTTCTGGTTCCTGAAGCAATCCGCCATCAGCGCCGGCAAAAAAGCGTTCATCACCACGCGTATCGGCGATTTTGGATTCACCATCGGCATTCTGCTGCTCTTCTGGACATTCCGCTCTGTCGATTTCGGCACGATTTTCTTGAAGGTCTCCGGCATGCCGTCCGACACGATGACGCAGGCCGGCGTCCTGACCACGATTTGCATCTTGCTCTTCACCGGCGCCGTCGGAAAATCCGCGCAGTTGCCTCTCTACGTCTGGCTGCCCGACGCGATGGAAGGCCCCACACCTGTTAGCGCGCTGATTCACGCCGCGACGATGGTCACCGCGGGCGTCTATATGGTGGCGCGCATGCACCCGCTATTCTCGCGCGCTCCGATTGCCATGCTGATCGTCGCCATCGTTGGCGCGGCAACAGCGTTCTACTCGGCCACGATCGGCCTAGTGCAAACCGACATTAAAAAAGTCCTCGCCTATTCCACGGTTTCGCAACTCGGTTACATGTTTCTCGCTTGCGGAGTGGGCGCTTACGCCGCGGGAATCTTTCACCTGATGACTCATGCGTTCTTCAAAGGTCTCCTTTTCCTGTGCGCGGGCAGCGTGATTCACGCTATGGGCGGCGAGCAGGACATGCGCAAGATGGGCGGCCTGCGCAAAGCGATTCCGATTACCTTCTGGACAATGTTCATAGCGACGTTTGCGATTTCCGGCGTTCCGGGATTCGCCGGATTCTTCAGCAAGGACGAAATTCTGGAAGCGGCGCAATCGGGCCCGCATGCAAATCTGCCGCTGTGGCTGCTCGGACTTGTCGCAGCCGGGCTCACTTCGTTCTACATGTTCCGGCTCGTCTTCCTCACGTTCTTTGGCGAGCAACGATTCGACGAGCACAGAGTCCACGTGCACGAATCGCCGAAAAACATGACGGTTCCGCTCATGGTTCTCGCGTTCTTTGCGATCTTTGGCGGCTGGTTTGCAGCTCCGCACCTCGTCGGCGGCACCAATTATTTCGACAAATTCCTGCATCCTGTTTTCGCTTCCTACCAGGTGCAAACAACCGCTGGCCAGGAAGAGGCGTCTGCGCGTCCTGCCAGCGAAGAAGGCACAGCCAGCCCGGCTATAGATCTCGTTCACGCCCTTACCGGCCCGCCCGTGATTGTCGGCCTGATTGGCATCCTCCTCGCGTGGTGGTTCTACATTCGCAATCCCGAATTGCCAAAGAAACTCGCGTCGAGCATGTACGCTCTCTACTCGCTCGTGCTTCACAAGTACTACGTGGATGAAATTTATGCGGCCATCATCGTCCAGCCCTTGCTGTGGATTTCGACGAACGTGCTGTGGCACACGGTGGACGAAGGCCTGATCGACGGAACCGTGAACGGCTCGGCGCGGCTCGCGCGCGAGGCCGGCGGGCAATTGCGCGAGCTGCAATCGGGAAATGCGCGCAGCTACGCGTCGTGGGTTGTGGTAGGCGCTGTGGGCGTCACGGCGCTGCTGCTTGGAATCTGGATGAAGGTGCACTAAATGGAAATGCAGCCACATCTTTTGACGGTGATCACGTTCCTGCCCCTGCTGGGCGTGCCGGCGCTGCTCTTGCTGCGCTCGGAAGATCACACCTGGATCAAGCGCATCGCGCTGGCCGTGTCGCTGGCGGAATTTGTGATTTCGCTCTTCCTGATTCACGGATTCGTCACCGCGAATCCCGGCTACCAGTTCGAGGAGGTTCACAACTGGATCGGAGCCGCGATCCGCTACCACATGGGCGTGGACGGAATCAGCCTGTTCCTCGTGATTCTCACGACGTTCCTGGTGCCCATCTCGATTCTGGCCTCCTGGCAGGGCATTCACGAAAAAGTCAAAGGCTTTTTCATCGCGTTGCTGGTGATTGAGACGGCGATGATTGGCGTGTTCGTCTCGCTCGACCTTTTCCTGTTTTTCGTTTTCTGGGAACTGACGCTGATTCCGATGTACTTCCTGATCGGCATCTGGGGCCACGATCGGCGCATTTACGCGGCTGTGAAATTCATTTTGTACACGATGCTCGGCTCGATCCTGATGCTGGTGGCAATTTTGTGGCTGTACAACCTAGCCGGCTCGTTCGACTTCCCCGAGATTCAGGCGAAACTGCACGCGGGACTCGTCTCGCTGCCGCCCAATACCGAGCTGCTGCTTTTCTGCGCATTCTTCCTGGCGTTCGCCATCAAGGTACCGCTCTTCCCGCTGCATACGTGGCTGCCCGATGCGCATACGGAAGCGCCTACGGCAGGCTCCGTGATTCTTGCCGGCGTCATGCTGAAACTCGGGACGTATGGAATTCTGCGCTTCTGCCTGCCGCTCTTCCCCGACGCGGCGCACCGCGCGGCGCCGGTGATTGCGGTGCTCGCGATTATCGGGATCGTTTACGCCGCGCTGGTCGCCACGATTCAGACGGATTTGAAGCGGCTCGTTGCCTATACATCGGTGAGCCATCTGGGATTCGTGGTGCTGGGAATTTTTGCCTTCAGCACGATTTCGATTCAGGGCGCGGTGTATCAGATGTTGAATCATGGCGTCTCTACCGGAGCGCTCTTCCTCGGCGTGGGCATGTTGTACGACCGGCGGCACACATTTGAGATCAAGCAGTTCGGCGGGCTGGTGACGCCGATGCCGGTGCTGATGGCGCTTTTCCTGTTTGCGTGCCTTTCGTCGCTGGCGCTGCCGCTGCTCAACGGCTTCGTTGGTGAATTCCTAATTCTCGTCGGCGTGTTCGAACGGCACCATGCGTGGGCGTCGTGGGCTGCGTCGGGCGCGGTGCTCTCAGCCATATACCTGCTTTGGGCGTACCAACGCGTGGCGCTCGGCGAAGTGACTGTGGAGAAGAATAAGACGCTGCCGGATGCTTCGACGCGCGAGCGCGTGATCCTCGTAACGATGGCGCTGGTGATTTTGTTCATGGGCATCGCTTCCCCGCTCTTCACGTGGCGCATTGAGCCTGCCACGAATGTGTTGCTGGAACAGATGGGCGGCCGTGCGCAGAGCGCCGATCAGCTGGCTCGGCCAGCGCCGCTTACGATTCCTGCGGTGAGAGCTTCCGTTCCGGCTGCCCTAGCGATAGTCAAAACGGAAGTAGAAGCACCTCGAGTGCGTCCCTGATGCAGATTTCCGCCGAACAGCTCGCCAATCTCCACAGGCTCGCGCCGGAGATTATTTTGTGCGCGACTGGCGTTCTGATTATGGTGCTTGATCCTTTCGTCGGTCCGCTGCGGCAGCGGGCGCTGGGTTATCTGGCCCTGGCCGGAGCGATTGTGGCGTTTTGTTCGGTTCGCCTGGTGGCGACGGATCCGGGCCTGGCTTATAGCGGGCTGATTCACGCCGACGCGTTCAGCATTTTTGTGCACGTGGTGGTGATTGGAGCGGCGGCCATCGCGATTCTCGGCTCTTATCAGTATCTCGACGATGAAGGCTTGCAGCGCGGCGAATACTACGCGCTGGTGCTTTTTGCGACGGCCGGAATGGGAATTCTGGCGGGCGCGAACGAACTGGTGACCGCCTTTATCGGACTGGAGATGAGTTCGATCTCGACTTATATTCTTGCAGGATTCCGGCGGCGGGCACTCGAATCGAACGAAGCTTCGCTGAAATATTTTCTTCTGGGTTCTTTCGCCACGGCGTTTTTTCTCTACGGAATCGCGATGACGTACGGCGCTACGGGAACCACGCGCATCGACGCGATTCAGGCCGCTTTTCAGACGACTCCTCCCGGCGGACTCGCGATTCTGGGGCTGGGCCTGATGTTTGTGGGCCTGGGCTTCAAAGTGGTGGCGGCGCCATTTCAGATTTATGCGCCGGACGTTTACCAAGGTTCGCCCACGCCGGTGACGGCGCTCCTCGCCTCGGCTCCCAAGGTGGCGACGTTTGCGGTGATGCTGCGGATTTTCAACGTGGCCTTCGGCGTCTCGAGCGACTTGTGGTTCTGGGCGGTGTGGGTCTCGGCCGTGCTGACGATGTGCATCGGGAACTTCGCGGCTCTGGTGCAAACGAACGTGAAGCGGATGCTGGCGTATTCCTCGATCGCGCATGCGGGATACATTCTGGTGGCTTTCGCGGCGGCCACGGATCTGGGCGTGGCGGCGATTTTGTTTTACCTCGCTTCGTACGCGCTGATGAAAATTGGCGCCTTCCTGGTGCTCTCGCATCTCGGACAGCGGGGTGAGAAGCGGCTCGAGATTCAGGATTACGGCGGCCTCGGATCGAAGCAGCCGGTGCTCGCTGCGTGCTTTTCGCTTTTCCTGCTGTCGCTGCTGGGCTTGCCGGTGACAGGCGGATTCCTGGGGAAGTTCTTCGCGTTTCAGGCAGCGCTGGATTCGCGCATCGTGTGGCTGGTGGTGATTGCGGCGATTAACAGCGTGATCGGCGCCTATTACTATTTGCGGGTGATTGTGGCGATGTACTTCTGGGAGCCGGCGAAGGATTACGTGCCCACTCCCGTGGCGCCTTCGCTGGCGACGGCACTGGCTGTTTGCGCGATTGGCACGCTGTACCTCGGAATCCTGCCCGGTCGCGTGCTGATCCTGGCGCGAGACGCTGCGGATGCGCTGACGGTTCGATAGCTTCCTTTGTAGTGCGGGTACCGCTGCGATTCCTGATTCAAATCCTAATTCAGAAAACGGCATTTTGTAACGATTAGGAATTATGTCTGTGCTTTGTTTTGAAGCACTTGCGGGGAATTCAAATCGCGGTGTTACGATTAGAAATTTGAAGCTGCGGGGGGTGGAAGAGCCGCCCTTGGCGGCTACCGGGCATCCTTCGTGCTGACCTTCTCTGTAACCATCATGTCGATATGCACCATAGAGTTACGGAAGGTCAACCGGAAACCGGACGTAGACCCGATTTGGGCATGTTGGATGGATTACTAGTGCGGGGATTCTTACGATTGCGCCGCTGCCTATTGCGGCGCGAGTGAGCGGCAGAGGACAGGCCAACAGCAGAGCCGGTCTACTGCGTCGCGGAGACGATTTCCGGTTCCGCGGTCTTACTCCAGCCCTTCATTTCGATTTTGCCGTCGGGGCGGACGGTGCCGGTGATCATGCCGGTGGTGTTGAAGGGAGTGGCCACGTTGCCCTGGTGATCGAGAGCGATCACGCCACCTTCGCCTTTCTGGTCTACCAGCTCTTTCATGACCACGTCGTTGGCGGCTTGCTCGAGCGGGACGTGGAGATAGCGGACGCGTTCGCAGATATCGGCGGCGACGATATTGCGCATGAAGAATTCGCCGATGCCGGTGCCGGAAACGGCGCAGCTCTCGTTGTTCGCATAGGTGCCGGCGCCGATGATAGGCGAATCGCCCACGCGGCCAGGCATTTTGTAGGTGGTGCCACCGGTGGAGGTGCCGGCGGCGAGATTGCCGTGCTGGTCGAGAGCGACGACGCCAACGGTGCCGTGTTCGCGCATCGGATCATCGGGTATTGCGGACGATTTCTTTTTGTCTTCGTCTGCTTTTTCTTTGGCGCGCTGGTATTGCTGCCAGAGGCGTTCGTTATAGAAGTAATAAGGCGAGACGAGTTCGATGCCCTGCGATTCGGCGAAGCGCTCGGCGCCCGTGCCGACGAGCATGACGTGAGGGGTTTTTTCCATCACGAGGCGCGCGAGGTGAATGGGATTGGCGATGTGTTGCAGCGCGGCGACGGAGCCTGCAGCGAGAGTCTTGCCGTCCATGATGGCGGCATCCATTTCGGGGATGCCGTCGCGGGTGTAATAGGCGCCGCGGCCGGAATCGTACAGGCCTGAGTCTTCCATGGAGCGGATTGTGGCTTCCACAGCGTCGAGGCTGGTCCCGCCTGCCGCAAGGATAGCGTAGCCTTTCTTTATGGCGACGACCATTCCGGTGCGCCGGGATTCGATGAATTCGGGTGGGGCTTTGCTGATGTCGCCAGCGCCGCTGTGGGCGACGAGAATGAAATTGGGCGCGGGTGCGGGTGGCGGGGCTGGCATGGAGGACGTGCGGGTGCGGCCTGCGAATAGCATCGCTATTGCCAGGATGAGGAATGAAGGGATGCGGATGAGTTTCATGGATGGCCTCCTTGCAGTGCGGTTGCGGGCGCGGAGGTAGTGTAAGGCAATTTAAAATTTGAAATTGGGAATTTCGGATGGATGGCGATGGAGGGGGTGCGGCAGAGCAAGACCGGAGGGCCCTCGCCTCGCTCTGTTCCAGGTACGAGCTTTGCGCGGCTGGATCCCCAGGCCTTCCGGCCTGGGCTAGTTTTGTACCGCGCCTGCGGCGCTGGCCTAGGGCAGCGGGGCGGTTTAGCCAATAATTGCAATGGAAGAAAGGCTAGAAGAGTGTGGCGGCGCATACGCGCCGCCACGGCAAGCCGGGGCGTAACAAAGCGGCGGCAAGCCGCCGCACTCCATATCCGCACTCCAAATTAGATCGAGGACTACGTACCTTCGGACCAGGAGGCGAGGTAGTGCTCTTGCTCGGGGGTAAGCCTATCGATCTGGAAGCCCATGGATTCGAGCTTTAGCTTAGCGATCTGCTGGTCGAGGTGCTCGGGGACCGGGTAGACCTGCGGCTTGAGGTCCTTCGCGTTCTTGACCATGTAATCGGCTGCGAGGGCCTGATTGGCGAAGCTCATGTCCATCACCGACGCCGGGTGGCCTTCGGCCGAGGCGAGGTTGATGAGGCGGCCATCGCCGAGGAGATAGATGCGGCGGCCATCTTTCATGGTGTACTCGTCGACGAAGGGGCGGGCGGCTTTTTTGCCGCTGGAGAGTTTTTCGAGGGCGGGGATATCGATCTCGACGTTGAAGTGGCCGGAATTGCTGACCACGGCGCCATCTTTCATTCTTTCGAAGTGATCGTGGGCGATGACGTTCTTATTGCCGGTAACGGTGACGAATATATCGCCGACTTTTGCCGCTTCGTTCATGGGCATCACGCGGAAGCCGTCCATCACGGCTTCGATGGCCTTGGTGGGATTCACTTCGGTGATGATGACGTCTGCTCCGTGTCCCTTGGCGCGCATGGCGACGCCGCGCCCGCACCAGCCGTAGCCAGCGACGACCACTTTGAGTCCGGCGAGGAGGAGATTCGTGGCGCGAATGATGCCGTCGAGGGTGGATTGGCCGGTGCCGTAGCGATTGTCGAAGAAGTGCTTGGTGAGCGCGTCGTTGACGGCGACGATCGGGAATTTCAGGGTGCCGTCCTTGGACATGGCGCGGAGGCGAATCACGCCAGTGGTGGTTTCTTCGGTGCCGCCGATGACGCCGCTGAGCAGATCGGTGCGCTTGGTAAGGAGTTGGGTCACAAGATCGGCGCCGTCGTCCATGGTGATTTGCGGTTTGTGGTCGAGGGCGGCGGAGATGTGCGAGTAGTAGGTGGCATTGTCCTCGCCTTTGATGGCATAGGTGGGGATGTTGTAATCGCGGACGAGGGATGAGGCAACGTCATCTTGCGTCGAGAGCGGATTCGAGGCGCAGAGAACCACCTCGGCGCCGCCATCGCGAAGAGTGATGACGAGGTTCGCGGTCTCGCTGGTGACGTGCAGGCAGGCGGAGACGCGAATGCCCTTGAGGGGCTGGTCTTTTATGAATTGCTTGCGGATGAGCTGCAGGACGGGCATGTGCTGATTGGCCCATTGGATTTTGCGCTTGCCGTCGTCTGCGAGGGCGATGTCTTTTACGTCGCCATTCAGTTTTGCCACTGTTTCCACGGGTAACTCCCTTTTGAGTTGGATGCGGAAGATTTCGATTAAGGACAGCCGACCTCCGACCGCCCTCAGCGGCTAAAACCGCTGTTTCCCTCGCGTGCGTTCGGCACGGCTAAAACCTCACCGGCGCGAGACGGCTACGGCGCCGCGTGAGCCGGCTTCCTTGCGGATGGCGTCGGCTTTGTCCGTCTTTTCCCAGGTGAAGCCGGGGCCGCTCCGGCCGAAGTGGCCGTAGGCGGCGGTCGGACGATAGATCGGGCGGCGAAGATCGAGCGTTTCGATGATGCCCTTGGGCGTGAGCTTGAAATTCGCGCGGATCAGCTCGGTGATTTGCGAATCTGGAATCACGCCAGTGCCGAAGGTGTCCGTCATCACGGAAACGGGCTCGGCGACGCCGATCGCATAAGCAAGCTGCACTTCGACTTTTGTGGCGAGCCCTGCGGCGACGATGTTCTTCGCGACGTAGCGCGCCATGTAGCAGGCGGAACGGTCCACCTTGGTTGGATCTTTTCCGGAAAGCGCGCCGCCGCCATGACGGCTGTAGCCGCCGTAGGTGTCGACGATGATTTTGCGGCCGGTGAGGCCTGCATCGCCCATGGGGCCGCCGATCACGAATCGCCCAGTGGGATTGATATGGAATTTTGTTTTGCTGTCAAGCATTTCGGCCGGAATCACCGGCTTGATGACTTCGTTGATGATCGCGTCGGTCAAGTCGCGTTGGGAAACTTTTTCGCTGTGTTGAGTGGAGATGACGGCCGTATCCACGCGAGCGGGGCGGCCTTCGATATATTCGACTGTGACCTGGGATTTGCCGTCGGGGCGGAGGAAATCAATTTTGCCGGACCTGCGGACATCGGCGAGGCGCTTGGTGAGTTGATGCGAGAGTTGGATGGGCATGGGCATCAGCTCGGGGGTTTCGTCGCAGGCGAAGCCGAACATCAAGCCCTGGTCACCGGCGCCGCCGGTATCAACACCCATGGCGATATCGTCGGACTGCTTCTTGATGGCGCAGATGACACCGCAGGTTTCCGAGTCGAAGCCGTACTTGGCGCGGGTGTAGCCGACATCGCGAATCACTTCGCGGGAAAGATCGGAGAAATCAACATAGGTCTTGGTGGTGATTTCGCCGGCGACGACCACGAGCCCCGTGGTTACGAGCGTTTCGCAGGCAACGCGACCCATCGGGTCGTCTTTCATGACGGCGTCGAGGACGGCGTCGGAAATCTGGTCGGCTATTTTATCGGGGTGGCCCTCGGTGACGGATTCCGAGGTAAACAGGAACTTCTCATCGGCATGCGCCAAAACAGTATCCTCCCATGGAATGAAAGCAATGCGGGGGCGTATTTAGCTAATAGACGCGAAACCCACGAATAATGACGGTAGCATGCGGGTATAGGCGTGTCAACGCGATGCAGGGAAATGAGTTAAAGCAAAGGCGAACGGGGATATAGGGCATTGAAATGCGCGACAGTATAGGCAGCACCGGCTGGCTCTCGCGCTGCTATTTTCGCGCTGGTGCGGCGTCCAGATCACGGCGATAGAGAAGAAAGGCGCGGATAAATTCGTCGAGGTCGCCGTTGAGAACTTTGTCCACATCGCCACGTTCAACTCTCGTGCGTACGTCTTTAATCAGCTGGTATGGCTGGAGAGTGTAAGAACGGATCTGGCTGCCGAAGCTGATTTCGGGCTTGGAGGCGTCGAGCTTGCGCAGATCTTCGCGGCGCTTTTCGATTTCGACTTCGTAGAGTTGCGAGCGCAGCATCTTCATGGCGATTTCGCGGTTTTTGTGCTGGCTGCGTTCGTTCTGGCACTGGACGACGATGCCGGTCGGGATGTGCGTGATGCGCACGGCAGATTCGACCTTGTTGACGTTCTGGCCGCCGTGGCCGCCGGCGCGAAAGGTATCCACGCGCAAATCTTCGGGGCGGACGTTGATTTCGATCTGGTCGTCGATTTCGGGGATGACAAACACGGATGCGAAAGAAGTGTGGCGGCGCGCGGCTTGATCGAAGGGAGAAATGCGGACGAGGCGGTGGACGCCGCTTTCGCCGGAGAGCAGGCCGTAGGCGTTCTCGCCTTCAATCAGCACGGTGGCAGATTTGATTCCGGCTTCTTCGCCGGGCGTGGAATCGACGAGCGACGCGTGGAAACTTTTTTGTTCCGCCCAGCGCATGTACATGCGCAGCAGCATTTCGGCCCAGTCCTGCGATTCCGTCCCTCCCGCGCCGGGCTTGATGGTGACGATGGCGTTGAGGCGGTCGTTGTCACCGGCGAGGAGGGTTTTGGTTTCGAGGCCGGAAACGTACACATCCGCGACGGCGATTTCTTTGGCGATGTCTTCGAGCAGCGAAGCGCGTTGCGCGTCGTCTTTTTCTTCTTCGGCGAGATGGAAGTAAGTCTCCACGTCGCTCATCTTGCGATTGAGCGTGTCGTCGGCGTTGACGCGGTCTTCGATTATTTTGCGCTGCTGCAGGACGGCCTGGGCCTTTTCCTGATCCTGCCAGAAATCGGCGTCGCTGACTTTTTCTTCCAGTGCGGCTAGCTGCTGGCGGGCGGCTGGGGCGTCAAAGATAGCTCCGCACGAGCTCCATGCGCTTTTTGAGCTCGTCGTAGCGGTGCTGGATGTCTTCGATGTGTTCGGGCATGGAGATATCGTACACAGGTGCCGGGAAAATGGAAAATCGAAAATGGGTCACGCGAATCTTGTTCGTGCATATGGTCAAGTTGCGGCGTGCGGCATTCGGGCACGGCATGCCGTGCCCCTACTGAAAAGAATCCCTGCTCATCAGCTTCGCAAAGGACGTGTCGACGGGGTGAAGGCGGCGAAGGCAAGGATGGAGATGGAGGCTAGGAGGGAGAGCCAGCAGAGCCAGTCGCCGAAGCGGACGTACGGAGTAATATCGGAGCGGAAATCGTAGGGAGCTTCCAGCTCTCCGCGGATATCGGTGGCGAGGCTGGCGAGAGTGCGGCCATAGGGATCGATGGAGACGGTGAAACCGTTGTTCGTATCGCGCAACATCCAGCGGCGGCTTTCGATGGCGCGGACGCGCGACATCATCAGATGCTGGGCGGGAGCGGCGCTGCGACCGAACCAGCCATCGTTGGAGATGTTAATCAGCAGTTCGGCGCCGTTGGCGGCAAAGCGGCGAATTTCATCGGGGAAAATTGCTTCGTAGCAGATGAACGTGCCGAAGGGCCGGTCGGCGTGGCCTACCGCGTATTCGACGCCAGGTGTGAAATCGGAAATATCGGCGGTAAGGCGGCCGGCGAATGTGAGCCAGTCGCGCAGCGGGACATATTCGCCGAAGGGGACGAGGTGGATCTTGTTGTATGCATAAGTGCGGCGTCCCGAGGAATCGAGCAGAACGGCGCTGTTGTAGGCCGACCACTGATTCTTGGCGCTGCCGTTCGCATTTTTCTGCCAGTCCACAACACCGACAAGAAATTCGGTGCCGGATTCCCTGGCGATGCGAACTATGCGCGCGGCGAAGGTTGGGTCCTGCATGCTAAACGGCGCCGGCACCTCAGGCCAGACGATGAGGCCGGGAGTTTTTTTCGCCGCATCAATGCTGATTTGCGCGAGCTGGTCGAGTTCGCCGGAATGGATCTGCATCCAGTCCTCAGGATAGTGCTCGGATTGGGGGAAATTTGTCTGGATGAGATGCGCGATATGGTGCGGCGTTGCGATGGGCACCAGATAGCCGCTGATGCCGATCACGATGAGGGCAAGCGTTACGACGAGTGCGAATTTCCAGGCTTGGCGCTGCTGCAACAAGACGACGTAGGCGAGAAACGAACCATAGGCGGCAATCACAAAAGACAGGCCCCAGATTCCGGTAATGGGCGTGAGTTGCAGAAGAGCGAGGCTGTTGCTCGCGGCGTAGCCGGTGAGATTCCACGGGAAGCCGATGTAGGGAAGATGCGTGCGAGCAAATTCCAGCGTGACCCAGAAAAATGGAGCCAAGACACACGCGAGGGCGACACTTTTTCTCCGCGCGACGAGTGCGACGCTCATCGAGAATGTGGACCAGATGATTCCGCCCGCGATTCCGAAAAGGCTAAGGATTCCTACGGAGAGCCACGGGGCGACGTTGCCGTATTGACGCATCACTGTGGCGATCCACGGCAGGCAAATAGGATAGAAAACAAAAGCGTGAAGGAAACCGTAGAGCGGAGCTTCGCGCGGCGGCGCCCCGATCGAAGCGAGGACAAGCATGCCGATCGAAATCCAGGCGAGCAAAGGCAAATTGTAATCAGGAAAAGACAATGCCAAGGCAATGCCGCTGCCCAGGGCGAGCAGGACTCGCGTCTGCCGGCTGAATGTCATCTAGCGCTTAATTATAGACTTGAAACCCGCTTGTTCGAGAGCGCGCTTGGAAACGTCGGCGGATTTTTCGTCCGCATACGGCCCCACCTGGACGCGGTAGAAATTGTCGGTGGTGGGTGTAACGACGAAAGACGGAAATCCTTTTTGCTGGATGGCGTCGGCCATGGCGAGAGCGTCGCTCTGGCGCGTGAGAGCGGAGACCTGCAGGACGATTGAGCTCTTGGCCATCTTGGGCTGCTGAAAGCGGCCTGAAGGCGTGGTGGAAGCGACCGGCTTCGTTTTCGCCGCCGGTGAGGAAGTCGCGCCATTGCGAGTCTCTGCCGCAGCTTCGTCGGCCGTGTCTGGATTCTTGGGCGACGACTTCCCGTAGAAGTCCCAATCGCCGGATGCGGAGGAAGGCGCCGGATCGGATTGTTTCGATTTCGTTGCTGCCGGCGCGGCCGGCGGTATCTCGCGGACTCGTTTGTCCTCGGCTCGTTTGTCGTCTGCTCGTTTTTCCTCTGCGTGGACCGGGCCACCGAACTGGTTGCGGCCCATCACGTAACCAAGCGTAAAGAAAACGCCGCAGAGCAGGACGACTCCGAGGAAAAGTCCCACCAAATGCCGGCTCTCGAGCACCCGGTCGCCGCCACCACCTCCGCGTTGTCCTCTTCCCGCCATACGCTCCTATTTTTTCCCCGCTGCCTGCACCCACTGCGAAATGATATCCACGGGCAGCGGGAACACGATGGTCGTGTTCTTCTCGACGCCGATTTCGGTCAAAGTCTGCAGATAACGCAGCTGGATAGCAGCGGGTTCCTTCTCGAGCACGCCAGCAGCTTCGGCGAGCTTCGTGGAGGCTTCAAATTCGCCTTCCGCGTGAATAATTTTGGCGCGGCGCTCGCGCTCGGCTTCGGCCTGGCGCGCGATGGCGCGCTGCATCTGCTCTGGAATATCGACTTGTTTGACCTCAACCTTCGTTACCTTGATACCCCAAGGCTCGGTATCCAGGTCAAGGATTTGTTGCAGCTTGGCGTTAACCTTTTCGCGCTCGGAGAGGATGGCGTCGAGCTCGAACTGCCCGACAAGGCTTCGCAGAGTGGTCTGGGCGAGCTGCGACGTGGCGTAAAGGTAGTTCTGCACCTGCGAGAGAGCGAGATTCGCGTCCACGACGCGGAAATAGCAGACCGCGTTTACCTTTACGGAGACGTTGTCGCGCGTAATTACATCCTGCGGCGGCACATCGAGCGTCTCGATGCGCAAGGAGATGCGGAAGAGCTTGTCGATCGGGAAAAAGACGAGGCGCAGGCCCGCGCCTTTTGCTTCGGGAAGCATGCGGCCCAGGCGCAGAACCACACCGCGTTCCCATTCCTTGATCACGTATACAGAATTGAAAAACCAAATCAGAAAGAACAGGATGCCGAAGCCAAGAACGACCGTCATGAAATCCATTACTGCCTCCCCTCGAGCGTCTCGTGCGAATGGAGCGGATGCGGTGCGTGAGCGGGTTCCACCTCGAGCGTCAGGCCTTTCACTTTTCTGACGCGGACGCGCGCACCTTTGGGAATGCTGATACCTGCCGGCGCCGTGGCGCGCCACAGTTCGCCATGCACGAAGACCATCCCGGCGCCACTGTCAGCTCCAACGGTTTCGGTAACATCCGCTTCCTCGCCGACCAGCTCCTCTTTCCCCGTGCTTTGTTTCCAGTGACGCGAACGCAGCACAAGACGCATCAGGATCACGATGATGACCGCGAACGGCAACGCAACGCCCAAGGCAGTGCTGAGGCTGACCCCCATTCCCGTAAACGGCGAGCGAATCAATATGAGCGCCCCGAGAACCATGGCGACTACTCCGCCCACTCCCAGCACGCCGTGCGTGGGAAACTTGGCTTCGAGAACAAAGAACACGAACGCGACGATGATGAGCAGCAAGCCCGTGAAATTCACGGGCAGCATGTGCATCGCGAAGAGCGCCAGCACAAGGGCGATGCCGCCGATCACTCCCGGCGCGAACATGCCCGGATGCGAAAACTCGATGTAGAGGCCAAGAACACCGACGATCAGGAGAATGAAGAAAACATCCGGCTGCACGATTCGCGTGAGGAATTTTTCGCGCGCCGTCATCTCGTGGGGAACGACAACCGGCTGCGAAAGGGCTAGCGTAAGCTTCGCGCCGTCAAGACGGGTGATGGTGCGCCCGTTGAGTTTCGCGAGTAGGTCTTCGCGGTTCAGGGCGATCAGATCAACGAGTTTGCCGTCGAGCGCCTCCTTCTCGCTGAATGCTTTCGCGTCCGTGACGGCGGAGGCCGCGAGCTCCGCGTTACGCCCGCGCTGCGTGACGTAACTGCGCAAGTATGCCGTCGCTTCGTTCACGATTTTCTTGTGCAGGGTTTCATCGATCTGCGCCGGCTGCCCGCCAAAAACGAGTATTGGCGAGGCCGCGCCCGTGTCGGTGCCGGGAGCCATCGCCGCGATGTCAGCCGAAAGCAGGATGAAGAATCCGGCAGAAGCGGCGCGGGAGCCGGTGGGCGCAACGTAGGCGCAGACCGGAACTTTGGACGCGAGGATGGCCTGAATGATTTCACGCATCGAGGTGTCGAGGCCTCCCGGGGTATTCATGGTGATGAGAATCAACGAGGCTTGACCGGTATTCGCTTCGTTGATTCCGCGGACGATGTATTCGGCGAGGACCGGCTCGATTTCGCCGTCAATGCGGAGCTCGACAACGCTAGAGGAATATGCCGGCGCGGGAGCAGAGCCTGCGGGCGGGATCAGAGTGAGCGATAGTGCGGCAAGCGAGACGAAAATCACTGCATAGCGCCGCAATATTTGAAACAGCATTTCAGGGAGACATTATAGCAAGAGAATGGCGTGAAGATGCGAAGCGTTCGCGAGGGAGGCTAGGTGCGAAGGTGCCGCAAGATCGACTGTTCTATGCCGCCGCAGCGCTTCCCCGCTAGTTCTGCTGGGGCGGTTCCGTGCGCTTTGCGTCGCTCTGGTATGACGGCATCACGTGCAGAACCTCCTGCACGCGCGGATCTTTGATCACTTTGGCGAAAGCGGGATCGGTTTCCGCAGAGAGGAAGTTCTTATACCCGTCGTCGCGCGCAAGTCTCAAAAAGTGAGCGACGCGTTCGGCATCGCCGAGCGCGGCATACGATTTCGCTACGAAGAAGTTGAATAAGCCCGGGTCGGTGGTGGTGCGCTGTTGAATGATTGTGCCGTAACCGCTCTTCCGTTCGAATAGCTGCGGATCAATCGCGAGAGCCTTGTCAAAGGTGTCCATCGCTTCGGGATACTGTTTGTTGGCGAAGTAGGCGTAGCCGAGATTGCTGTAGATGGTGGAGGTTTCCATCTTCAGTACCAGCGCCTTTTTGTAAAGGACGATGGCTTTGCTGTAGTGTTTCTTTTCGTATTCGACCGTGCCGAGATTGTTGATGGGGCTGGCAAAATTTTTGTCGGCCTTTATCGACTTCCGGTAGTACCGCTCGCAGCGATTCAGGTTGCCCAACTCCTGGTAGGCGATCGCAACTTTGTTCAAGAGTTGCGCGTTCTTTGGTTCGCTTTCTAGAATCGCTTCGTAGGCAATGGCCGCTTCGCCGAATTCCTTGCGCGCCATAAATACGTCACCCTTCATCTCGGCAGCCTGGCGTGGTGTAAGCGCGGGCTTTGACGGTGCGGTGTAAACAGTGTCCTGCGAAGTGGGCGCAGACTGGCTGGACGCGGGCTGCGCAGATGCGGGCTCAGCCTGTTGCGCGCCAAGCGATGCCGCAAAAACGGACAACAGCGGAACGGCAAAGAAGACGAGTCGTCTCATTGCCCTGCTCCTTCCGCGCCTGACCTACGGTTGAGGTTTTGAGCTATCCGCAGGCTTTTTACTGCTTCCAAAGGTACCAAAAATCTTATCCAAAAAGCCCTTTTTCTTTTCTGGTTCTTCGGCCGGCTGCGACCCGTTAGTACTAGGCGCGTTCTTCACGTGCGATTTCGGCGCGTTTGAACTATTGGACGCGCTCGATGGCGAATTGGGAGCCGGTGGTGGCTGAGGGGAGTTTTTGCCGAACAGGTGAGAGAGCCAGGAACCGGAAGTTTGGGCGATACGTCCGTCGCCCTCACCGCAAAACTGGGTCGGTTCCGTGCCGGCGATAAAATACTCCTGTTCCGATTGAGGACATGCGTTATTGGCGAGCTCCCCCGTTCGAGGGTCGATGGCTTCCTGGATCACGCCGGGCGGCGGATCGAAGCCCTCGGTATTCACGTACGCGGGAACCTTGACGGCACGTTTCATGAAATCCGCCCAGATCGGAGCGGCGGTCTGGCTGCCGGAGAGGCCGAGGTCGCGATTGTCGTCGAACCCAATCCAAATCACGCAAAGAAGGTTCGACGTGAATCCCGCGAACCAGCCATCGTGTGAGGTGCCGGTCTTTCCAGCGGCCGGCGCGGTGAATCCAAGCGAGCGAACTGATGCTCCCGTCCCACGATTGATCACGTCTTCCATCAAACTCGTGGTGAGGTATGCCACGCGCGGATCCAGAACCGGACGTGTTTTTGGCAAATCGGACTCTTCCACTTTGCCGTCAGATCCCACCACGCTGCGAAGGTAAAGTGGTTCGGCGCGAGTGCCGTTCGTGGCAAAGGCTGTGTAACCGGCAGCGACGTCCACCGGCGTCATTTCGTATGCACCGAGCGCAACCGCGGGAGTGGCCATGATTTTGTTGCCGAGGCCCACCTGCCGCGAGAGGTCGACAACCCGTTGATAGCCAATCATTTCGGCAACTTTTACGGTGGCCACGTTGAGGGAATGGATTAGCGCATCGCGGACGGTCACCGTGCCGTAGAACTCCTGGCCGAAATTGTCGGGAGTGTAATCCTTGCCGTCGAATTGAAACGTGGTAGGAACGTCGTCGACCATCGTGACCGGCGTAACGACAGGCTGCAAATCTTTGGCGGCGTTGTCGAACGCCGCGGCATAGACGAACGGCTTGAACACAGAACCCGGCTGACGATGGGCGAGAGCGTGATTCAGTTGGCTTTCACCATAACTGCGCCCGCCCACGAGAGCTCGAATCTCTCCCGTCCTCGGATCGAGCGCGACAAGGGCCACCTGCGGTTGTGGCGCGGGCTGGCCGGCCTTTTTCCAGATTGCGTAACGCTTGGCCAGGAGTTTGTCCACCTGCTCCATCCCGCTCTGAACCGCAGCTGTGGCCGCGCGCTGCAAGCTCGGATCAAGGGTTGTATAGATACGGTAGCTTTGGCTTTGTAGATCATTCTCCGAGAACTTTTCGAGCAGATGGTCCTTCACCATGTCAACGAAGTAAGGCGAAGCGCCGCTGTCGATTCCGCCCCTGACGAATTTGAATGGGATCTTCTTCGCGGCAGTAGCCTGCTCATCGGTAACATAGTTATTCTCGACCATCTGAGTAAGAACGCGGTCGCGCGCTTCGACGGCGCGGTCCATGTGGGTTTCGGCGGTGGCATAGTGATTCGGCGCGCGAATGATGCCGCCGAGGAATGCCGCTTCGCCGAGGCTCAAATCGCGCACGTCTTTTCCGAAATATGCCTCCGCCGCTTCGCCAAAACCCCGAATCGCAAAGCTGCCGCGATTGCCCAGATAGACTTCATTGGCGTAAAGCTCAAAAACCTGCTGTTTCGAGAATCGGTGATCGATCTCGATGGCCATCAGCACTTCTTTTACCTTGCGGCGCCATTCGCGCTTGGTGGTAAAGAAGAAGCTGCGCGCCACCTGCATATCTATCGTGCTGGCGCCCTGGGCTTTCTGTCCCACGCGCAAATCGGCCAGAGTGGCGCCAATTACGCGCACCCAGTCGAGTCCGCCGTGTTCGAAGAATCGCTTATCTTCTGTGGCGATCACGGCATCCACGAGCACCTTAGGAAGATCGTCGAAGCGAACCACTCGCCGCTTTTCCCGCGAACTGTCAAAAAGATTCGTAATCAGCTCCGGTTCAATCTCCGCGGACTCTCGAGATACACCGTTCGAGAGTTGCGAAATCTTGGTGATCGCAGTGGCGGAGAAATTTACGCGCAGCGCGTTCTCCTTGTGGAAATAGGAGTCGGCCGAAGGACGTATTTCCACCGCCGTTCCGGAGAGCTTATACACGCCGGGCGCGCCGTTGACTTCGCTTTCCTGATAGCCCGCGCGCAGAAGGTAGGTGGCCAGTTCTTTGGGGTGAAGGGTCTCCCCCACATAGATCACAGCCGGAGCTGCATACACTCGCGATGTGTTCTGAAAAATCTGGCCCGTAAGGCGTTCGTTGATCAGGCGGCCGAACTGGACGTAGTAGTAGGCGAAGAGCGATGTGCCGGCAACCAACACGGCGAGAGCCATGCACAGCAGCGTGATGCCGTACCGAGACGTCCAGAAGCCCGACGCGATTCGAATTCTAAACCGGCGATTATTTTCCATCTATCAGCACGTGTGAAAAGGTCATTGCTCGAGTTAAAGGCTGGTTTCCGGCCAGCGCGCCGCCGCCAACGCATCTCCTGCTCCCCTACTGTATGGATTCCTATTCTAAATCGAGCGGTTGTCCGCGTGGTCATGAAAATCGAGGGTGAATTTATAGACTAGCAAGTCGACCGGAACCGAGTAGTCGAGCGATATTTGAACCGCGCCTTGGTTGGCTGTGACTTTCAGGTTGTCTTGATCTGCCGGAATGCCAATCTCATTCACCTTCTTCCAGATATTGTCGCGAATGTCCTTGGAACCCAAGCGATTACCGATCGCGAAGCGAGCTTCGCTCTCGATGGCGTCCTGCATCTGGTAGTTGCTCACGTAGATCGGCAGGATCTTAACGCCGGCGAAAATCATTGCTGCCAGCAAGGCGAGCGTAAGAAATAGCTTCACGCCGCCGCCGCCGCGCTGCAAATTGCGGGATCGTCGAGAGGTAACGAGACTCAAGTGGCCTCCAAATAAATCGAACGAAGAGGACAATCGATGCTAGCACCGCGTCGCGAGCGATAGAATAAGGCGTCAAAATATGTGTTTTCGATGAGTAAACGGGGATTCAGCGCGCCCGATGGCGCTCGTGTTTCTGCTAGTACGCCCGGGCGAACATGGCTTTTTCGCGAGACGGCTTGCCACAAAAAATGCACTGGCCAGACCCGCCGGGCTGCTCGAGAGGGATGCAGCGCATGGTGGCCTTCGTCTCTTCTTTAATCCTCGCTTCGCAATCCGCGCTGCCGCACCAGCATGAGAACGCGAAGCCCGTTTCGACAGCCTTCTTGAATTCGCCATAATCGGCGGGCTCAATCGTGTGCGCTTTGCGAAACTCGAGAGCACGGTCATGGAGGGACTTCTGAATCTCATCGAGGAGCTGCGATACCGCCGCCGCAATTCCCTGCTGCGGCACGAACGATTTTTCCTCTTTGCCGGGACGATCGCGCCGGGCCAGGACGACCGATCCCTTTGCGACATCCTTGGGGCCAAGCTCCAGGCGCAAGGGCACGCCCCGCATTTCCCAATCATTGAATTTGAAGCCCGGGCTCATTCCTTCGCGCTCGTCCATCTTCACTCGTATGCCCGCGCCGATAAGCTCCTTTCCAAGCCTGTGCGCATTCTCGAGCACGCTGGACCTTTCTTCGTCCGTTTTGTAAATCGGAACGATGACGAGTTGAAATGGCGCGAGGCGCGGAGGCAGGATCAGCCCCTGATCGTCGCCATGCACCATGATGATGGCGCCCACGAAGCGGGTCGAGAGGCCCCACGAGGTTGTCCAGCAGTGCTGCAGCACGCCGCCCTTGTCGAGGTAGCGAATTTCGAAGGCTTTCGCAAAATTCTGGCCGAGATTGTGAGACGTGCCCGCCTGCAGAGCCTTGCCGTCTCCCATCAGCGCTTCGATCGAAAACGTCTGATCGGCTCCGGCAAAGCGTTCGGAATCCGACTTACGCCCGGGAATCACGGGCACGGCCGCTTCCCGAACCGCGAAATCGGCGTAGATGTCGAGCATCTGCCTCGTCTCAAATTCAGCTTCTTCCAGCGTCGCGTGCGCGGTGTGGCCTTCCTGCCAAAAGAATTCGAGCGTGCGCAGGAAAAGCTTGGTGCGCAGCTCCCAGCGAACCACGCTGTTCCATTGATTGATGAGAATCGGAAGATCCCGGTAGGACTGAATCCACTTCGCATATGCGTGCCCGATGATCGTCTCCGACGTGGGCCGGATTACCAGGGGCTCGTCAAGCTTTTCGCCGCCGCCATGCGTTACGACTGCCAGCTCGGGTGAGAAGCCCGCCACATGCGATTTTTCCTTCTCGATGAAACTGCGCGGAATCAGCAAGGGAAACGCGGCGTTGACGTGCCCCGTAGCTTTGAAGCGGCTGTCGAGCGCCGCCGTGATGTTCTCCCACAGCGCCCAGCCATAGGGCCGCACAATCATGCAGCCTCGAACGGGCGCGTAGTCTGCAAGCTCGGCCCGCAGAACCAGCTGGTTGTACCATTCCGAAAAATCTTCGGCTCGCGTGGGGAGCTTTAGGTCGGACATTCCTTGGTTTGCTCATTTCCGCGCCGATCTAAAACAATTCAGGCTGGCGCGTTTGCGTGATGCGAACCAGAAAGGTTAGGAGAGTCGCTGAACGAAGTCAACTGACGCTAATAATTACACATCAACTGGGAAATTAATGCTGTGAGTAAGTGGCCAATTCAGTGTAGGCTAGCCGCCGCGCCGACGCCTGGGCCGGCGTACTAACAACACTTAGGGAGAGCATTAAGATGAAGATGCACCGGGTGGCAACCACCCTGTTATCGATGGCGATGTCGGGGGTTGTTCCACCACTCGCGAAGGCGCAGTCGTCTTCCGGAGCAGGCGCCTCGTCCAGTTCCACGAATCAGTCTTCGACGCCCAGCCATACGCAGCCGGGAACGACGTACACAAGGCCGACGCACGAGCAGCAATTCAAGCACTACCTCTTCGATGCGTTAGGCCCTTATGTGATTGTGACGGCCGCCGTAGCAGCTGGTATCAGTCAGGCTTCGGGCGACCGGATCAATGGACATGGGTCAGGCTCTCCACCAGAATGGGGTGGGGGTGCGGGCCCATACTTTCAGCGGTTCGCGAGCAACTATGGAATCAATATCACAGCGAATACTTCTCGCTACTTACTAGGCGCCGTCTTCCGCGAAGATACCGCTTACTACCGCCGCGAATGCACCGGTTTTGGTCGTCGGTTGGGCCATGCATTGATTTCAACCGTGACCGCGCGGCACGGCGAAGACGGTCGCTACCGTTTTTCATTTCCCAATCTATCCGCTCCCTATGCGGGCACGATGACGGCGGCTCTTGGCTGGTACCCCAATCGTTATGAGCCCTCGGATGGATTTCGTATGGGCAACTATGCTTTGGCGGTCCACGCCGGGATTAATGTGGGTAAAGAGTTCATCTACGGCGGTCCTCATACCTTGACATCCCGGATATTTCACAAATCCTGACTCGGTTTTCTCATTGACCGCGGCAAAGAACATCCTTGCCGCGGCATCCTGTCAGATGCCGCCGCGCTGCATTTCCACGCATTCCGAAACGTTCTCATCACAGCCATGGCAACAAAGGCGAAACACAACCGTCGCTGTCGTAATAGATGTTGGGTTGCTTTTCAATTGAGCTCTGCTAAATTTACTGTCTTCGCTCGTCCGAAATGACCTCCTGTAAATCCCAACTAGATGAATCCAAGGCATTTATAGAAGTTCGTTTCGTAGAGTAGAATTGTGGTGTTGCGTATGCAGTATAAAGATAGCGGCCCCGCCGTCGGAATCGTTGGAAGGCGACGTAAACGAAGATTTTTCCGAGCTGTACTGCAAACAAACAACTTGTTCGGAATCAACAGAGTTGGCTCTCAAAGATTTCAGTTTTGGTAGTGTCGACAGTTTAGCGTCACGCCGGCAACACAATTCTATTGACCAACATTCTGCTCGAAATTCCTTACTCTGAACCCTTGATATAAGGTTCTGTTGCGGACCTAAAGTTAAATCCGACCGACGCGTCAAGAAGGAGAATGCAATGTGGACGGTGGACGCTCTGTTTCGCAATCCTGCTCTTTTTTTGTTTATTCCGTCACCACACGCGCGAAAAGAACCGGAACAAATGTAGAACGAGAGCGCCTCCTGTTTCAACTAAACACATGATGCCCTGCTGCACGAATACGAAGCGCCAGAATTGGCACTGCGTTTAGCGGCTACCTCCGTACCGGTTGTCGCATTGGCGTCAATCTTGAGGGCACGCCTCTTGACTTCATACATCAATTCTATCTTGCACTCACAACAATGATGAGTCGAAGGTAAGCCTTAGTTGGGTGACCACTGTCAGCATAGCTGTTTGCAAAGACTCGGACGCTTCGATAGAATCCTTTTGCGAATTCCACATGGCCAACGAAACTTTCCAATCTAAGCAAATGAGCCGCCCGTTGGAAGTAGTAGATCCCGAAGTTGCCCAGGCATTGCACGATGAGGTGCGTCGGCAAGCGACCGGGCTCGAACTGATCGCCTCCGAGAATTTCGTCTCCGAAGCGGTGCTCGAAGCGATGGGCTCTGTCTTCACCAATAAGTACGCCGAAGGGTATCCCGGCAAGCGCTATTACGGCGGGTGCGAGAATGTTGACCGCGTCGAGCGCATTGCAATCGAGCGCGCCAAACAATTATTCGGAGCGGAACACGCGAACGTTCAGGCACACTCAGGCACGCAGGCGAATATTTCGGTTTACATGACTGCACTCGAACCCGGCGCAACCGTGCTGGGCATGAATCTTGCCCATGGCGGGCATTTGACGCACGGGCATCCCCTGAATTTTTCAGGCAGGACCTACAAGTTCGTTGCGTACGGTGTGACCAAAGACACCGAGACGATCGACTACGATGAAATCGAGCGGCTGGCAAAAGAACACCAGCCCAAGATGATCGTTGCAGGAGCGAGCGCCTACGCGCGAATCATCGACTTCCCGCGGATCGCGAAAATCGCTCAGAATGCCGGGGCTCTTTGCTTCGTGGACATGGCGCACATAGCAGGCCTCGTGGCGGCAGGAATTCATCCGAGCCCGGTGCCTCATGCCGATTTCGTTTCCACCACGACCCACAAGACTCTGCGCGGGCCTCGCGGCGGGCTGGTTCTTTGCCGCGAAAAATACGCCAAAGATCTCGATCGGATCACGTTTCCAGGCGTTCAGGGCGGTCCGCTTGAACACATCATCGCGGCAAAAGCCGTTTGCCTAAAGGAAGCAGGGGAACCCGAATTCCGCGTTTACCAAAAGCAAGTGGTGGCCAACGCGAGCGCTCTAGCCTCGGCGCTTGCGAAGCACGGATTCCGCATCGTCACGGGTGGAACTGAAAATCATCTATTTCTCGTCGACATGTATTCGCGCGGAATCACAGGACGCGACGCGGAATTGGCGCTCGAGCGTGCGAGCATGACAGTGAACAAAAATGCGATTCCTTTCGATCCTCTGCCTCCATTAAAGGCCGGAGGAATTCGAGTCGGTACGCCGGCGGTGACCACGCGCGGCATGCGCGAGGCGGAAATGATCAAGATTGCTGGCTGGATCGCGGAGGTGCTCACCCATCTGGGCGACTCAGCTATCGAACAGCGTGCCCGCTGCGAGGTCGCCGCCCTCGCAGCGAAGTTTCCCCTCTACGCTCGTCGCCTGGAAGAGACCGAAACCCCAGCGGCATCGTACGCCCATCGAGCGAATCCGTAAGCGTCCGCCTCCGCTGCGCGCGAAATCGCTACTTTTGCGCAGGTCGAGAAATTCACCGGCTTTTCTGCCCGCACGTATACGTCCGGGGTCGAATGGATATTTGTAACGGGGACCAGGTATCTCTTGAACTCTTTCTTGAGCCGACTTGCCAAGATTCAGAACGTTGGAATCTTGATCGCGGTATCGGCGCAACGCTGTCGACACGCGTCTGCGATCGGCAGGCCCAGTTATCCTGGCGTGAATCTATCCGGGTCGTCGGATAGAAACTCAGCAAGATCCTCTGGATTGCCGCGAGAAACGAGCGGTTTGGCTGTTCTTATGTAGAGCCATTTAGCGAATCTAAGAAACCAGGGCGGTGGGTTCGGGGGGAGTGTGGTGCATTGGGAATACATTCGCCTCTGATGTGCTGGTCCCCTCCAGCTTCGACGACGGTATGATGCGGCGCGAGAGAGTTGCGATGACACAAAGGGCCGGGCGGGTCATCCAACCTAGCCGTCTAATGCGACATCGAAGGACGTCATGAGGAAGCAAGACAATCTGGCGGTAGCAAGAGTTTGGCAGCGCCATAAACGGCGGAAAATTGGAACTGCTACGCGAACTTATCGCCCTCGGATAATCGTCGGTGACGACCCGGCGCTGATCAAGGTGCGGGTCCAGAAGGCAACATTCGTATGTTCGCCGCCTGCGAACATCGTTCCCGGATTTGGGACTCTCCGTGGACCAGATGTGTGGCCGACGGGGACAACATAGCCATTGCGTACACTATTGTCGGCACGCAAGATGGCGAATTTGGGGGCGTAGCTCTGACGGGAAAGGAAGATTCGCGCGCGGGATTTAGATCGCTCGATTTCGGGACGATGAATGGTCGAGCGGTGGGGCAGCGCGGAACAGTTGGGAATCTTCCAGCAAATCGGCACTCGGGCGACATCGGCCCTAGTCCTCGTCAGGCTCTACGCCATTCGCCCCGCCACTGAGCTTGGCGGCGTCCGACGAGTCGGGGTTGACGCTAGGAACGCTGTCCGGTTAACCCGACAAATCAGGAGTCTGAGCTTTTGTCTGACCAGAATCACACCGCCACCCATAGCCATGTAACTCAGAGGTCCGCAGCACCATCGAATCAGGAGATTCGGAAGCGGGAGGTAAAAAGCAAGAGGTGTCCGTTTCTGCGAAAGAGAACTTGATTGTTGGTCTTGGAAAGCTGGTTTGGCTGAGCCTGCCAGTGCTGCTTTGCAGCTTTCCCGCATGGTCTCAACAGTCGATGGACCAAACGGCGAAGAGTGCGCTGGTGGACTCACAGGGAACACAAGCTTCCGCTGGTGAGCTGCAAAACGCAGAGCACCAAGCAGGAAGCATCAGCGGCAAGGTTGTTGATCAATCCGGAGTTAGCATTAGCGGAGCCGTAGTGAGGCTTAGGCCTGAAGGCCAATCTCCGGGTTTGGAGGTAACGACGGACGATGACGGGCGATTCGTGTTTTCCAACGTCGCTCCGGGTCCCTTCCATCTCACAATTTCATCGCCGGACCTCGCGTCGCAGGATTTCTCCGGGAGTCTCCAATCTGGAGATGGCTACGTCACTCCGTTGATTATGTTGGCCATCCCCACGCAGGTAACAGAGGTGCACGTTGAGGGATTCACGCAGGAGGAACTGGCAGACGTGCAGATCGCGGAACAAGAAAAGCAGCGGGTGTTCGGGGTGATCCCGAACTTCTATGTCAGCTACGAACCGAATGCTGCTCCTCTCACGGCGAAACACAAGTTTGGGCTAGCGTGGAAATCGGCGAGCGACCCGATTACGCTTGTCGGGGTGGGATTCCTGGCAGGGATTGACCAGGCCGGAGATCGTTGGAGCGCGTACGGCCAGGGTGCGCAAGGATATGCAAAGCGCTACGGCGCAACGTACGCGAATGTTTTTGCCGCAACGTTTATCGGAGGCGCGGTAATGCCTTCGGTTCTCAAGCAGGATCCACGCTATTTCTACAAAGGAACCGGTAGCAAGCGATCCAGGATTCTTTATGCTGTGGCGAGCTCGGTTAAGTGCAAAGGGGACAATGGGCACTGGCAGCCGAATTACTCGAATATCATCGGAAGCTTTGCCGGTGCCGGACTGCAAGCTCTCTACCTGCCCGAGAACGATCGCCGCGGATCCGGGTTCGTGGTTTCGTCGGCGCTAATCAGGCTTGGTGAGACGTCTCTCGCTGGTGTCCTTCAAGAGTTCCTTTTTTCGAAGTTGACACCGAACCGCCCTAGGCGTTCAGCGTCGCAGCACTAAGTAATTGCGCACCGTACGAATCGTTGGGCCGCCCGTCATAGGGGACGCAAATCTGGCCGTATTGCTAGCCTACGATTGCCAAGTCGTCCCGGGCTCACGGAGTCTGAGAACTTCAACAGATTCGAGCGTCGGAAAACCTCCATTGCCGGGCGAGTGTCGAGAACATGTAATTTCCCCTACGCCAGTTTGAAACCAGCCAGACATTCAAGTACTCGCAACGTCGCCGAATTCGGACGTGCGACGTCGGGAGCGGGGGCTACTCCGGTACGGCATCGCCGTTCGCTTGCGAGAGCAACGTCGTGGCGAGGAGAAATACCAACTCCGGGAATACCTTGCGGAATTTGTGCGTCAGCGGCTGGATCATCGTTTCGCAAGCAACCCATCGCCCGCTGCGTCCCGAAGGGAGACCACGGGAACGGATGCTGAACTCCGGTTTGTGCCGCGATTTTCCTGTGGCCTGTGACGAGATCAGACGATCTGAATTCTGAGTTCTATCCGGTGGCCGTCGCGAATCGAGAATGCGCGAATTGGGTCCGGGGCATTCGTGTGCACGGAAAGAATGAAATATGCCGCGTCGGGATAGTAGGCTCGCTCGATGTCCCGCGCCGAGGGCTGGTTGTCGCTGTTCGGATGCGAATGATAAATCCCGAGGAGTTCGAGCCCAGCTTCGCGAATCTTGCCCATCAATTGGAATAATTCTGGCGGCGCGATTTCGTAGGCGGTCGTTGGATTTTCGGCAGCGTTGTGGGCGGTGAAAACCTGAGTGATAGAGCCGCCCTGCCCGGCCAGCAACCCGCAGCACTCTGCAGACGGATCGCTTCGCGCTTCGCTCAAAAGCTCAGCAGCAACCTCTTGCGCGAGTCGAATTTCGGCCATCAACCGGAACGTTACCCTAGACGACTTTTCCCTACAAACGGCAGGGCTTGCATTTTTATTCGCGGTTAATGTACTCCTTTTGATAGTATCCTCGAAGTATCTTCCGAGCCGCATTTATCCCGAACCCTGAGTTTGTTTGCCGTTAGGTCCGTCCATTCGGTGTCGAACGATGGCCCTAAGAAAACGAGAGCCAGCTCTCGCACTCCAAATTTCCTCATATGGAGTGCGGCGGCTTGCCGTGGCTGTGGCGCGAGCAACGTCTCTACGCCTTCTGCGCCTGCCTCCGCAAAAAAGTCGGCACGTCGAGATCGTCCGACGGCATTTCCGGCGCCGCCTCCCGCACATTCCGCGCCACCTGTTGCACCACGTTCGTCTGTTGCGGCGCCACCTGCGCAGGCGGCTGTTCGCGCTTCGCAGCCCACGTCTTCGGCAAATAGGACGGGCGCTGCGCCGTCTTCTTGCCGGCCACTTCGCGGAATCCGGCGGCGATCACGGTAATCTTCACGGATTCCTTCATCGCGTCATCCTGCACCGCGCCGAAAATGATGTTCGCATTCTCGTGCGCAGCCATCTGGATGATCGACGATGCTTCGTGCACTTCCTGCAGGCTGAGCGTGGATGAGCCGGTCACATTGATCAGAATGCCCTGCGCACCATTGATGCAGTTGTCTTCGAGAAGCGGGCTGTTGATCGCGCGATTCGCCGCGTCGATGGCGCGGTTTGGTCCGGTCGCGACGGCCGTGCCCATCACCGCATAACCCTGGCCGGACATGATCGTCTTCACGTCCGCGAAGTCGCGGTTGATAATGCCGGGAATCGTGATGATGTCGCTGATGCCCTGCACCGCCTGGCGCAGAATGTCGTCGGCGATGCGAAACGCTTCAAAGAAGCTCGTCCCGTGCTCCACGCACTCCATCAGCCGCTCGTTGGGAATCACGATCACGGTATCGACGCAGCCGATCAGCTCCGTGAGCGCCTGCTCGGCCTGCTGCATGCGCCGCTTGCCTTCGAATGCGAACGGTTTCGTCACCACCGCCACCGTGAGCGCACCCAGTTCGCTCGCCAGATTCGCCACCACCGGCGCAGCTCCGCTGCCGGTGCCGCCTCCCAAACCTGCCGTGACGAACACCATGTCCGCCCCGTCGAGCGCTTCCAGAATTTTTTCCGTGTCTTCGAGCGCGGCTTTTCTGCCAACCTCCGGATTCGCGCCAGCGCCCAGTCCCTTGGTCAGCTTCGCGCCAAGCTGCAATTTCACCGGCGCCTGCGAAAGCTTCAGCGCCTGCAAATCCGTGTTGGCCGCAATGAATTCAACGCCCTCCACCTTCGCCCGAATCATGCGATTGACGGCGTTCGAGCCGCCGCCCCCCGCGCCGATTACTTTTATCTTGGCCCCGTTCTGCGGCTCTTCGGTAAACGAAACTCTCATACCCGTCTCTTTTGGCGTCATGCTTCCTCCCCCGGAAATTCGCAAGTCCTAAAAATTTTTACTGCCCTGCAAAAAGTGCTTTTAATCTCCCGGTCCAGCCGCTGGGACGAGCTCCTGCAAGACGCCGCGTGCGCGCCCCGTAGAGAACAAGTCCCACCGCCGCTGAGTATTCAGGCTGGGAAACCTCTTCGCTCATCTCCGCAAGCCCGCGCGGCGCGGCCACGCGCACCGGAAGCTTGAACACATGCTCGGCGAGTTCCACCAGGCCGCGGAGTTTTGCCCCGCCACCGGTGAGGATGATTCCGGCGGGAATCTGCGATTCAAGTCCGGCCCGGCGCAGTTCATCGCGCACGAGCATCAGGAATTCTTGTGCGCGCGGTTCGACGATATCTGTCAGCATGCGCGCGAAAATCGTTCGTGGCGGCCGGTCGCCCACGCTCGCGATTTCAATGGAAAAATCCTCTTTCACCAGATCGTGAAACGCGCAGGCGTGCTCGCGCTTGAGCCTCTCGGCCTCCGGCATCGGCGTGCGCAGGCCGACGGCCAGATCGTTCGTCACGTGGTCGCCGCCCACGGGAATCGACGTGGTGTGCCGAACCACTCCGCCAGTGAACACAACCATGTCCGTGGTGCCACCGCCGATATCAAGCAGGCAGCAGCCCAGCTCGCGCTCGTCCTGCGTGAGGCATGTCTCGGCACAGGCCAGCGGTTCGAGAACAGTATCGTCCACGCGCACCCCAGCGCGATTTACGGCAGTAACGATGTTCTGCGTGGACGAGCCGGAGGCCGTGACGATGTGCACATTCGCTTCCAGGCGCACGCCGACCATGCCGATTGCGTCGCGGATGTTGTCCTGCCGGTCGAGAAAAAATTCTTGTGGCAGTACATGCAGCACTTCGCGATCTTCCGGCAGCGACACCCCGCGCGCCGCTTCAATCGCGCGCCTCACATCGTCGCGCTGAATATCGCGAGGCCGCGCGCCCACCGTAATCCCGCCGCGGCTATTGAGGCCGCGCACGTGCCCCCCCGCGACTCCAATCAGCGCCGATTCGACCGGCACGTTGACAATCGCTTCGGCCTCTTCAATCGCGCGCCGGATCGAACTGACCGCCAGCTCCAAGTTCACGATCTGGCCCTTGCGCCAGCCCTTCGACTCCGCCGCTCCGAGCGCCGCAAACTTCGCGCCGCCCTCTTCTTCCATCTCGCCGATCAACGCGCAGGTTTTCGTGCTGCCCACATCGAGAGCCACTACATAACGGTCTTTCTTCGCCAATTCCGCCGCTCCTTGCTTTACGCGCCCAATCTACTACCCCAAACTCACACCGATTTTTTTGCCGAATGTTTTTTGTCGCGATGCTGCGCCATCTTTTTCGCCGGCTTTGCTGCGGGCTTTCGCGCCGGCGCTGTTGCGGCTGCCCCTTGCGCGGGTGTATGCGCCGGAGCCGGCCGCCCTGCGCCCGCGTTTTCCGGATTCACCACCGCTTCGCGGCTGAATCGCAAGTCAACGGATTCCACTCGTCCTGCCGTGGCGCGCCACTGCCCGATGTTCTCTAGCAGCGTGCGGTACTTGCCCTCAAAATCGCTGTCGCCGAAATGCACCAGCAGCGGAGATTCGGTCTGGCCCCAATCGCCTCTCGCCGTGCCGCCCGGCAAGCTCCCGCCGGGAAGGCCCGTGAGAGTCGCCCGCAAATCCTCGGCGTCCGAGAGATCCACTTCGCTCACCTGCTCCGTCGCTCCGGGATGCGCTGCTTGAATCTGCTGGATGAAACCGGCGAAAAGCCCCATCCGCTTTTCGCGCTCATCAATCGGCATTTCGGAGTTGACGCCGCTCACCACCGGAAAATGAAAATCGCCCTTCAGCGGCCGCTCCAGAATCATTCCATAGCCATCCACAAGGCTCGTCTCGCTGCCCTCGCGCAGAAATGCAATCGGAGAGCGCTCCGTGATTTCAACTTCAATCTGATTGGGAAGCGCGCGCCTTACCGCGGCTTGTTCCACCCACGGCAATGCTTCGATTTGCTTCCGGCGCTGGTCGAGCGGTATGCGCAACACGCTGTGATTGCGGTCGGCGGCAAAGATTCCCAGCACATTGGGGGGTTGCACGTAGTGATTGCCTGTGATGTGAATCTGGTCGGGTTTCAGCAACGCCATCGCGGGAGCGTGAAACAGAAAATTCTCGGTGACGTACGCCAGGCCCGCCAGCGCGCCCGCGGCCAGCATCCACAGCGACACGCGCAAATACGTCATCCAGGCTTTCCGGCCGAACTTTCGCCGCTTGATCTCGAGCGGCTTCTGCCGCCGCAGATACTTCGGTTCTTCGTCCGCCAGAACTTCCTGCGGATAAACGTCCGCGTCCATGGTCCTCAGTTTCGCCAGAAAATCACCTCGTTCTCCAGCTCCGCTCCGTAGGCCGCGCGAACGCGCTCGCGCACGTCGTCAATCAAGCGCTGCATGTCGTCGCAAGTCGCGTCCGCCAGGTTCACAAAAAAATTTGCGTGCCGGTCGCTCACCCCTGCGTCGCCCACTCGATGGCCCTTCAACTTCAATTCGTCAATCATCCGTCCCGCCGACCCGCCGGGAGGATTCTTGAAAATGCAGCCCGCGCTTTTTTGGTTGAGCGGCTGGCTGGCGCGACGTTTTTCGTTGCACATCTTAATGCCCGCCAAAATTTCCTTATACGGCTTCGACGGCAGTTCGAGCTTTACGCGCAGCATCACGTCATCGGGCGCGAAAGACGTGTGCCGGTAGTCAAAGCGAATCTCTTTACCGCGAACCGTCTCCACCTCGCCGCTCGCCGCGCGATACAGCTCTACTTCCCTTACCCACGGCCCGATTTGAGTTCCGTATGCGCCCGCGTTCATTCGCAGCGCTCCGCCCACGCTTCCGGGAACACCGATCAGTCCTTCCATGCCGCCTAAATCGTGCTTCGCGCAGAACGTAACCATGCCGCCCAGATCGGCCGACGCGTCCACAAACGCCGAATTTCCTTCCACGCGCATTCCCGGATGCGCTACCGGAAGATGCAGCACGACCCATGGCAATTCGCCATCGGCGATCAACACGTTCGTGCCGCCGCCCAGAAAACGGTGCGGAATCCCGGCGTCGGCCAGCAAACGCATCACCTGCGGAATCGTGTCGTAGCGGTGCAAGAGCAGCTCATCGGTGGTGCCGCCGATCCCGAGCGACGTTTTTTCTTTCAGCGACACGGCCGCACGCAATTCAACTCCCAATTCTTTCAGCCGCTCGACAATCGCGCTGTCGTTAATCCGCATGCGAACTCGACACCTGTGTTCCCAGCAGCATGGCGAGCTGATCAAGAACGCGGCCCACGCTGCCCGCGCCGATCGTCAGGATCGCATCGCCCGGCCGCGCTTCCCGCAGCATGAACTCGACCCCCGCCTGCATCGTGCTCGTAAACACCACGTTCTTGTGCCCGGCCGCGCTGATCGCTTCGGCCAGCCGTTCGCCGGTGATGCCCTCGATCGGATGCTCGCTCGCTGCGTAAATTTCCGTAAGCACCAGAACGTCCGCTTCGTTGAACGCACGGCAAAAATCGTCCCACAGAAATTGCGTCCGCGTATAGCGGTGCGGTTGGAACAAGACCAGCAGGCGCTTGTAGCCGCACCCGCGCGCCGCTTCGAGCGTGGCGCGAATCTCCGCGGGATGGTGGCCGTAGTCATCAATCAGAGTGACGCCCGCATACACGCCCTTTACCTCAAAGCGCCGCCCCACGCCCGAGAATTTCTCGAGTCCCGCTCGAATCAAATCCGCCGGCACATTCAATGACAGCGCCACAGTCGCCGCGGCAGCCGCGTTGCGCACATTGTGGATTCCCGGAGGCGACGGAAGATGGAACACTCCCAGATCCTCCCCGCGATATGCAAGCCGGAACTCGCTGGCCAGACCCTTGAGTTTTACGTTGCTGATCACAAGATCGGCCTGGCTCGTGGTGCCGTACGTAATCACCGGCCGCTTTACGGAAGGAAGCATGGCCTGCACGTTTGGCTCGTCGAGGCACAAAATCACGGTGCCGTAAAAAGGAACCCGGTTTACAAATTCAAGAAACACGCTCTGAATTTCCTCGAGCGAGCGATACTGATCGAGATGCTCGCGGTCAATCGTGGTGACCACCGCCACAACTGGGGCCAGTAGCAGAAACGAGCGATCGCTCTCGTCCGCTTCCACCACCATGTAATCGCCCTGCCCCACGCGCGCGTTCGAACCCGCATGATTCACGCGCCCGCCCACCACAAACGTCGGGTCGAGTCCTGCCGCCGCAAGAACCGAAGCGACCATCGAGGTGGTCGTTGTCTTCCCGTGCGCGCCCGCCACGGCGATTCCATACTTCAACCGCATCAGTTCCGCCAGCATTTCAGCCCGCGGAATCACTGGAATCTTCAGCCGGTGCGCCTCGACCACTTCCACGTTGTCCGGCCGCACAGCGGATGAAATCACCACCACGTGCGCGCCATGCACATTCGCGGCTTGATGCCCTTCATAAATCTTGGCGCCCAACTTTTCCAGGCGCGAAGTCACCGGCGTCGCTTTCAAATCCGACCCCGACACGGCGTAGCCGCTCGACAGCAGCACTTCCGCAATCCCGCTCATTCCGCTCCCGCCGATTCCAACGAGATGGATGCGCTGAAAATTGCGGAACGTGACCATCATGGCCGCGACACCTCTTCGAGCAGGTCCACAATATCTTCCACGGCCCGCGGCTTGGCCAGCCCACGCGCGCGGTCTTCCATTTCCGAAATTCTCCGGGGCTGGTCGAGAAGGGAGAAAATTTCGCCGGTTAATCGCTCGGGCGTCAGTTCAGTCTGAGGGATCAGGCGGGCCGCCCCTGCGTTCTGCATGGCCTCCGCGTTGCGCATCTGGTGCGCGTCGGTGGCGGCTCCGAAGGGGATAAAGATGGCGGCGCGTCCTGCGGCAGATATTTCTGCGACAGTAATCGCACCCGAACGGCAGACGATCAAGTCCGCCTGGGCAAACCGCTCCGCCATATTCTCGATGAAGGGTAGGACCTCGGCCTTGAATTCGCGTTTCGCATACGCCACGCGCACGGCATTATAGTCGGCTTCGCCTGTCTGATGCACGATGAAAAGCTGATTTTTTCTCGGTACCAGCAGGTCGAGCGAGTCCACCACCGTGCGGTTGATCGGAAACGCCCCGCGGCTTCCCCCGGTGACTAGGATCGTGAACGGAGCCCCGTGGGCCTTGCGCGGCAAGGAAAAGAATTCCGGACGTATCGGGCAGCCGGTGAGAATCGCTCGGCGGCCCAGTTTCTCGGCCGTCTGCTGGTGCGCCACGGCCACTCGCGTGGCCATGTTCGCGAGCACGCGATTCGTGAATCCCGGCTCCACATTCGGCTCAAAAACAACGGTAGGAATCGAGCTGAGAGTCGCGAGCAGCATCACGGGACCTGACGCGTAGCCTCCTACGCCGAATGCGGCTGCAAAACGGTGCCGGCGCAAAATCGCGGCGGAATCGAGCATGCCCATCGGCAAAAGCGCCGCATTGCGAAGCAATTTCGCGCCGCTCATGCCTTTCAGGCCGGCCGCGCGAATGGTTTCCAATGGCAACCCGGCCTGCGGCACCAGTTTTGATTCAAGCCCGCGTTCGGTTCCCACGATCACCACTCGCCGTTCCCCTCGAGAATCCGTTTCCGATTCCGAACATCCCCGTCGTAGCCATTCGCGCGCGATAGCCATCGCCGGAAAGACGTGTCCGCCGGTGCCGCCGCCCGCTACCAGCAACTCTTTTGCCGCCCCGCTCAACTCTCGTCCGCGTGCTGGCTGATGTTTAACAGCACTCCCGTGGCCAATAGCATGCCCAGCAAACTCGAACCGCCGTAGCTGACGAACGGCAGCGGAATCCCTTTCGTCGGCATCAGCCCCAGTACCACGCTCAGATTCACCATCGCCTGGCCCACCACCATCGTCGTGATGCCCAGCGCCAGTAGCCTGCCAAATTCATCGGGCGCTTTCATCGCCGCCACGAATCCGCGCCAGCCGTACATCGCGAATAGCAACAACACGACAACCGCGCCGATGTAACCTAGTTCCTCGCAGATAATCGCGAAGATAAAGTCCGTGTGCGCCTCGGGAAGAAAAAACAGCTTCTGCCGGCTCTCCATCAGCCCGACTCCCGAAAATCCTCCCGAGCCTACTGCGATCAGCGACTGAAGCAACTGGAATCCGCGCCCTTGCGGATCGGCGCCCGGCGAAAAGAATGACTTGGCACGCTCGTAGCGGTACGGGACGCGCACGATCAAAAGATAAATCGCCGGAATCGCCGCCAAGCCGGTGGCAAAGATATAGCGCAGCGAAAGCCCGGAAACATATAGCATCACGAACGCGATCATGAAGATCATGCACGCCGTCCCCATATCCGGCTCGGCAAGCACCAGCGCTGCCATCACCAGCACGGTTCCGAGCGCAGGCAGCAACGAGTGCAGCGGATCATCGATGCCGAACCCTCGAGGCTTCCGGCGAATCTCGAGAAACCAGGCCAGGAAAAAAATCACCACCAGCTTGGCCAGCTCCGACGGCTGAAAGCTCGCCGGGCCGAGCCGGATCCAGCGGTGCGTCGCATGCGAGCGATCGAGAAAGAACACGGCGATCAGAAGCAGCAGCGTCACCGAAAGCGCAGTGAAAATCACGCGGGGCTGGCGCAGTTTCCGGTAGTCCGTGTTCATGGCCCAAAACATCCCCGCAATTCCGATGGCGATCCATAGAACTTGCCGCAGCAGGAATGTGTAGCCGTTGCCGGTCTGCTGGCCCGCGGTCACCGCCGACGCGCTGAACACCATCACGGCGCCGATGAAACACAGCGCCAGCGTCACGACAAACAGTTGCCGGTCCGGCTGCAGGTTACGTGGCATCGCGCGCACCTTTCTCCAGAGGAATTTCAGCAGCCAGCCGGGCTGTGCCGCCGCCCGATTCGCGCTTGAGCCGCGCCACAAGTTCCTTGAAAACGCGCCCGCGGTGCTCGTAATTTTCGAACTGATCAAAACTTGCGCAGGCCGGCGCGAGCAGCACCACGTCCCCCGCCTGCGCGCGTTCCGCAGCGAGTTCCACGGCACGGCCAATCGTGCCCGCATGCTCCATTGGGACCGCGCCTTCGAGCTGCGCGGCAATTTTTTCCCCAGCCGCACCGATTAATAGCACCAGCCGCGCCCGTTGCCGCAGCGGCTCGCGAAGCTCGGCATAACCTGTGCCTTTGTCCTTGCCGCCGAGAATCACGATCACCGATCCCGGAAATGCCTCGATCGCTTTCACCGTAGCGTCCACGTTGGTTGCCTTCGAATCGTTGTAGAAGGCGACGCCATTCAGCTCAGCTACAAATTCCAGACGGTGCTCCACACCCTGAAACGTCTTCACGCCTGTCGCGATGGAATCCGCGTCGGCACCAGCGAGAGACGCGGCGGTGCACGCGGCTAGTACATTCTCCACGTTGTGCTCGCCTTTTAACGGAATCTCCTCGATCCTCAGCACCGGATTCTCCGAACCTTCTATGCGAAAGACAATTTGGCCATCCGCCACAAAGCAGCCTTGCGCCACCCGCTTCTTCCGGCTGAACCAATAAATGTGCGGGCGTGACGGCATTCGCCGCGTCACTTCCGGATCGTCGGCATTCAAAATCGCGAAGTCGCGTTCGAGCTGGTTTTCGAACATCCTCATTTTCGCTGCCGCGTACTGCCCGAACGATTCATGCCGGTCAAGGTGATCGGGAGTGAGATTCAGCAGCACTCCGATTTCAGGACGAAACGCTTCAATCGTCTCCAGCTGAAAGCTGCTGATCTCCGCCACCGTCACCGTCGAATCCAGCGACGACTCAACGCACACCAGCAGCGGCGTCCCGATATTCCCCCCAACGAGCGTGGGAATATTCGCGGTCTTCAATATGTGCGCCACGAGCGAAGTCGTCGTCGTTTTTCCGTTCGAGCCTGTGATCGCGATCAGTTTCCCGCGCAGAAACCGCCAGGCCAGCTCGATCTCGCTCCAGACGGGAATTCCCTGCGAGCGCGCTTTCTCGAGCAATGGAAGTTTCGCCGCCACGCCGGGACTGACCACAATCAAATCGATCCCGTTAAGATCCACCGGCGCGTTTGGACCAAGCGCAAGCGCCACACCGGCCGTGCCAAGTTTTCCGGTCACTTCCCCCAACTCATCCTCAGGCTTTATGTCCGTCGCGGTTACCTTTGCGCCGTATCCCACGCAGAAAAGCGCCGCCGCCACACCCGTGCGCGCCAGTCCCACCACCAGCACGCGCTTTCCTTCGAGATCGAATCCCGGCTTCACTAGTCGCTTACCTCAATTTCAAAGTCGTCAGCGAAAACAGCGCGAACACCAGCGCCGCAATCCAGAACCGCACGATAATTTTCGATTCGCTCCAGCCGATCAGCTCAAAATGATGATGCAGCGGAGCCATCCGGAACACGCGCTTCCCGGTCAGCTTGAATGACCCCACTTGAACGATCACCGAAAGCGCCTCCAACACAAAGACCCCGCCGATCGACAACAGCAGAATCTCCTGCTTGATGATCACGGCCACAGTTCCAATCGCGCCGCCCAGCGCCAGCGACCCTACATCCCCCATGAACATCTCCGCCGGATGCGCGTTGTACCAGAGGAAGCCGAGTGACGCGCCCACCACCGACCCACAAAAAATCACCAGGTCGCCCGCATCGGGAATCTTCTGAATCTCGAGGTACTCTGCGAATCGCGCGTGGCTTGAAATGTAGGTCAGCACCGTCAGCGCCGCCGAGGAAACCAGCACGCACCCTATCGCCAGACCGTCTAGGCCATCCGTTAAATTCACCCCATTCGAGCAGCCCACAATCACCAGCACGAGAAACAAAATGAACGGCACAAAAGCCAGCGGCCAGATGAACTGATGCGTGAGTAGCGAGTCGATCACCAGATCCGGGTGCAGCCGCTTGTCGAAGGGCACGCTCAATTGCGTCGAATAGGCTCCATGTGCCTGCAATGTGAGCAGCACCGCGCCGACGCCCGCGCACGTCAACACCTGATACAAAAATTTCGCGCTCGGCCGCAACCCCATGTTCCGGCGCTTCACCACTTTGTTGTAATCGTCGATGAAGCCAATCGTCCCAAACGAAAGGGTCGCGCCGACCGCGAGCAGGACGTACAAGTTGCGCAGGTCGGCCCACAGCAGCGTCGGCACCACGATGGCCCCCACAATCAGGACGCCTCCCATCGTCGGCGTGCCGGCCTTTTTCTGATGTGCTTTGGGCCCCTCTTCGCGAATGAACTGCTTCACCTGCAACTCGCGCAGCCGGTCTATCACCCAGGGCCCGAGCAAAAGCGAAATCAGGAGCGCCGTTAGACTCGCGACCGCCGTGCGAACCGTGATATAGCGAAAAACATTTAGCGGGCTGAAATAGGAGCGCAGCACATAGAAGAAAAGGTAGTAGAGCATTTCAGCCCTTCACCTTGAGTCCCGCTTCCACTCGCTCTCCGCTCGATTTCGAAGCGACGCGCCTGTGTGTAGCCTCCATCGCTTCGAGAATTTTCTCCATGCGCACGCCGCGCGAGCCCTTCAGCAAAAGCAGATCGCCGCGCTCGATGAAACTGCTCAAGAATTTCGCCGCTTCGCCGGAGTTCTCGAAGAACCGCGCCCGCTTCTCAGAATGCCCTGCTTCCATGGCTGCCCGAACCAATTCTGCAGCATTGCCCTGTACGCCGAAGATCCAATCAATTCCCTTCAGCGCTGCGGTGTGCCTTCCGCATTCGCGATGCAATTCCGGCGCGGACCCGCCCAGCTCCAGCATCTCGCCCGCAGCCAGAATTCGCCGACTGTAACCGGGCGTCGCCGCCAGCAATTCCGCCAGCGCATCCAGCGCCGTGGGACTCGAATTGTAGGAGTCGTTGATGACCGTAAATCCGTCGTCGAATCGCACCACTTCGCCTCGCTTGTCAGCCGGCACAAGCAACGGGAACACGCGCCGCGCGTCATCGGCGCCAATTCCCCAAACACTCGCCGCGGCCAGCGCCGTCACCGCGTTCATCGCGTTGTGCCGCCCGATCAATGGCGATTCCAGGCGCGCGCATCCCGCAGGCGACACGAAATCAAATGCCGATCCTTCGACGCCCCGCGCTTCGATATTCTCAGCGCGAAATTCCGCGCGCCGTGATGCGCCGAACCAAATTACCGGCCCGCGCGCTACTTCCGAAAAACGTGCCACGCGCTCATCGTCCGCGTTCAGCACCGCTGTGGCGCTGGGCCAGGCCAGATTCTCAATCAACTCGCGCTCCGCCAGCGCAATCTCGTCTACCGAATCAAAAAATTCCAGGTGCTCCACCGCCACCCGGGTAATCACGCCCACATCGGGCGGCGCAATCTGCGCGAGGCGCGCCAGTTCGCCGCGATGCGACATCCCCATCTCGATCACCGCCGCATCGTATTCATCGCTCAGCCCCAGCAGCGTCAACGGCAGCCCGTACTCGTTATTCAAATTTCCCTGCGTCTTCAGAACGCGGAACCGCGCGCCCAGGAGCGCCGCCAGAATTTCTTTTGTGGTGGTCTTGCCGATCGATCCCGCCACGCCCCCGATCTTTCGTCCCAATTTCGCCTTCCGCCAGACCTCGCACCAGCGCGCGGCCAGGCGATGCAGACCTTCGAGCGTGTCGTCGACAACAAAGAGCTTTCCACGAATTTCCGCCGCGTATTCAGCCGCGCGTTGCCCCTCAACCACCCCGGCCGCCGCTCCACCAGCCAGAGCGCCGGCAACAAAACCGTGTCCATCGTGACGCGCACCGCGTATGGCGATAAACAGTTCTCCGGGCCGGACAGTGCGTGAATCAATCGAGACGCCGGCCAACCCGGCCATGGGGTCAAGCTCCGCGGGCGCCGGGACACCCAGCGCTTCAGCCATTTCCGCCACTCGCCACCGCATTCGCTCTCCAACAAGCTCTGCTTTAGTTTCAAGCGCAAGCTCTCAGGATACGAAATTGCTTCTATTTTTTTGCCGGCTGCTTGGAAAACCCTTTGCTGCGCAAAATCTCCCGCGCTTTCTCGCGATCGTCGAACTCAAACGTGCGATCGCGCAAAATCTGCGTGTTTTCGTGGCCTTTGCCCGCCAGCAGCACGATGTCTCCCGCGCGCGCTTCGTCAAACGCCATTCCCAGCGCCGTCTCACGATCCTGCTCGATCCGGTAGTTTCCGTTTGCTTTCTGCAATCCCACCACCACGTCGTTTATGATCCGCAACGGATCTTCCGTGCGCGGGTTGTCGCTCGTCAGGATCACCAGGTCGCTCAACGCTCCCGCCGCCTCGCCCATCAACGGCCGCGTCGAACGATCCCGCTCTCCTCCCGCGCCAAAAAGCGTGATGATGCGTCCCGACGGATTTAATTCCCGCGCCGTCGTAATCAGATTGCGCATCGCGTCGTCCGCATGCGCGTAGTCCACCACCACATAGAATGGCTGCCCCTCGTCAATCTGCTGGAAACGCCCCGGCACCAACTCAAGATTCGCAATTCCCTGTTCGATTTTTGCATTCGGAATTTCCAGCGCGATCCCTGCGCCGATGGCCGCCAGGATGTTGTAAACGTTGATTCGTCCCACGAGCGAAGAGCGCACCTCGATCTTTCCCGCAGGCGTCTGCGCGGTAAACTCCAGGCCCTTGAAGCTCAGAGCGAATTTCTTCGTCGTCAGGTCCGGCTCGCCTTTCAGCCCGTAGGTAAGCGTTCGTTTCGCAAGCCCTTCGAGGCGCGTCGCATACGAGTCGTCCGCCTTGATCACCGCAACATCTGGAGCCCCTGCGCCGGTTCCTTCAAACAGCCGGCGCTTGGCCGCGAAATATTCCTCGAACGTTTTGTGAAAATTCAGATGGTCGCGCGTCAAGTTCGTGAAAATCGCCGCCACAAAATGGCAACCCCACGTGCGTTGAAACACCAGCGAATGCGAACTTACCTCCAGCACCGCATGCGATCCGCCCGCATCGCGCACTTCGGCGAACATTTGCTGCAAGTCGAGCGATTCCGGCGTGGTATTCGTCGCTTTCCGGCTGCCCTGCGGCGTCCGGTAACCGGTCGTGCCCACTAGGCCGCTTGTAAATCCAGCGGCCTGCACAATCGAATCCACCAGGAACGCAGTCGTCGTCTTACCATTTGTTCCCGTGATTCCCACAAGCTCCAGAGCGTCTGCCGGATGCCCGTAAAAATTCGCCGCCGCTTGCGCCAGAGCACGCCGTTCTTTGCCCGCCGGAATTTCGATCCACGTCACCTCTGCGCCTACATCTGCCGGTCGCGCGCTCGAACTTGCGATCACCTTTGCGCCGCGTCCGATCGCATCGCTCACAAATCGATTGCCATCAATCTTGTCGCCAGGCAAGGCGAAAAACATTGCACCGGCCGCCACCTTGCGGCTGTCGTATGCAATGCAATCTACAGAAGGATCGGTCGGTCCGCTCACGCGAACACCCGCGATCCCATCCACGATTTCCCCAAGCTCCATCCGTATTTCTCTCGGTCGGTTCCCGCTCGGCCCTGCGCTCCCGCTTTTGCCCGCTTTGGGTCGCTCCCGTTCCATAACGAAACTCAATTCCCGCTCCCCCTCACTGACGCTGATACCAACCGCCCCGCCTTCCCGAATCGCACCGTGAGCCGTGTTCCTCGCACCACTTGCGTTCCGGCCTCTACAGACTGTTCCAACGCAACTCCGCTGCCAATCAGCGCAGGCACCAACCCCAGCCGCGAACACGCCTCCGTGACGCTTCGCACCGTCTGTCCCGCGAGGTTTGGAACTACCACCGATTCCTGATTTCCAAACGCGATCGTCGGAGCGCCCGTCTGCGCACCGCTCTTCTCCGCGTTCTCAGCCTTGCCAACGGCCAGCTCATTGCCTGCGCCGGTTTCACCTTCGCTCCCGACGCCCTCAACGCCAGTTTCTCCTCGCTGCGGCCGCGCCTGACCGCTGTTCTTCGCGGTTTGCACGTCAGATGTCGAAGGCACATCGCGCGGCACGTCCAGATACGTAAGCACCTGCTCGGCCACGCGCTTGAAAACGGGCCCGCCCACCTCGCCGCCATGGTGCGCGCCCACCGGTGAATCGAGCACCACAAGAATCGTCACCGCCGGTTCGTTCACCGGCGCAAAACCCACAAACGACGAATTGTATTGATTCGGCGAATAACGCCCCGTCGCCGGATCAATCTTTTGCGCCGTTCCAGACTTTCCAGCCGCCGTATACCCGTCCAGCTGCGCCGGCTTCCCGGTGCCCTCCAGAATCGCGGTCTCCATCATTTCGCGCACCGTCGCCGCCGTTCTCGCATCCGTCACTTGCTCCGGTTCGACAGCAGCGCGCGTGTACGGGGACGCGCCTCCGCGCACCTCCCTTACGATGCGCGACCGGTATAACGTGCCGCCGTTCGCAATCGCCGAAATTGCCGACACAATCTGCACCGGCGTTACGCTCACTTCCTGCCCAATCGCCAGTGAGCCGATCGAACTCGCCGTCCAATTTTCCAACGGACGCAACAGGCCGCGATTCTCGCCGGGCAATTCGATCCCGGTAAGCTGGCCGATACCAAACACCCGCATCGTTTCGTAAAACTTCGGCGCGCCCAGCCTCAGCGCCACCTTGATCGAACCCACGTCGCTCGAATGCGCCAGTACTTCCTGCACGCTCAGCACGCCAAACGGATGCCAGTCGTGAATCAACCGGCCCGCCACCAGTATCGAACCCATCTGGCAATCCAAAAGGTCCGACGGCCGCGCCGCTCCATTTTCAATCGCGCCTGTCATCGTTACCACTTTGAATGTCGAACCAGGTTCGTAAGCAGCAGATACCGCGCGGTCCATCCTATTTTCGTCCGGAAAGCTGCCTGCGTTATTCGGATCGAAAGTCGGCCGCACCGCCACTGCAAGCAGTTGCCCGGTAGTGGGGTCCTGTACCACCACCGTGCCGTTGTTCGCATGCGTCTCTTGAATCGCCCGTTCCAGTTCCTTCTCCGCGATGTACTGAATCGTTTGATCGATCGTGAGGACCACGCTCCCGCCGGGATCGGCAGCCGATTCCGTGCGGTCGTACCAGCGCCGCCGACCGTCCGCCATCACCATCATCTTTCCGGGACGCCCGCGAATCTGTTTGTCGAGCGAGTACTCGATGCCGCCGTTGCCTTTTTCATCTACGTCCACATACCCCAGTACGTGCGCCGCGAGCTCGTGCTGCGGATACACGCGCCGGTTTTCTTTCTGAAAGAAAACTCCGCGCAGATTCATGTCCTGAATTCGCTGCACGGTTTCAGGCGGGAGCTTTTTTGCCAATCGCACCGGCGTGTGCGCTTCGCGAATTTTCGTTTCCAGATCGTCGGCTGGCATGCCCAGCGCCGGCGCCAGCAGCCGGGCTACCATTTCAGCGTCAGTAATTTCGGTGGGGTCGCCAAAGACTGAGTCCATCGGCAGGCTGATCGCCAACTCGCGGCCTTTACGGTCGTAAACCACGCCGCGCTTCGGGCTGATTTCGAAAACTCGCTGCTGCTGGTGCTGGGCCTTGGTGAGGTACTCGCCGTAGCAAAACAACTGAAGATAACTGAGGCGCCCGACGACAACCGCCATCCAAACCACTGCGAATACCCAAACGACTAACCAGCGGAGACGCGGCGTGCGCTGCTCCATGGAATCCGGCCTACCCTGTCTGAAGCTTTGCCGCGGCCTTCGCAGTTCGGTCACCGAAGTTCCGCGCGAACCCGTCGGTGTTTCCTCTCACAAATCTCGAAATGAAATCTCTGCAGCGATTCTCGAATGCGTTAAGGCTGAACCGCCTGCCCGCCCGCTCGCGCCTGCGCCACCACTGCATCGCTTGCATCCGCCGCGCTCTGCTGTCCCGGCGCCGCTACCGTCAGCCCCAAATGCTGCCGCGCAAACTTGTCTATGCGCCCCGGCGCCCGCAGCGTCGCATCTTCGACGTGTAGCTGCTGGTTTAGCTCGAGCGCATGCGCCCGCGCCGCCTGCAACTGTTCGAGCTGATAATGAAGCTGAATGCACTCGAAATGCTGCCAGGCATAGCTCAGCAAACACGCCGCCATGGCCGCGCCGATCACCACCGTTCGCCAGCAATCGTTCAGCCTCGCCTTCGGCGTCGGCCGCGCCAGCCGCGAATTATCAATGCGCTTCACTGTGTGATACTGCGTCGTATGAGAATGCGTCATGACCTGCTCCCCGCCGCCAGAATCTCCGCCTGCGACAATTTCTCCGCCACGCGCATCTTCGCGCTGCGCGCCCGCGGATTCGTTCGAATCTCTTCGTCGCCGGGCTGAATCACTTTTTTGGTGAGCACCTGAAAACTGCCTTCGCGGGCCAGGTCCTGAAAGGCGTGTTTGACGAGACGATCTTCGAGTGAGTGATAGCTGAGAACGATCCACCGTCCTCGAGAATTCAAAGTGGCAGGGGTCCGCGAAAGAAACTGCCCGAGTTCCTCCGACTCTCGATTCACCGCTATCCGCAGCGCCAGAAACGTTTTTGTCGCGGGTTGCAGTCTCTGCCTTCCCCTTGCTTTTCGGACCCCTGCCACAATCGTTGCCAGATGTTCGGTGTCGCGGATCGGCCGCGCTCGAACAATTGCTCTGGCGATTCTTCGTGAATCTCTCTCCTCCGCTTTCTGATAGAGGAGATCGGCCAGCTCTTTCTCCGGCCAGTAATTCACAATCTCGTCTGCCGTCAGCGCATCTTCGGGATTCATGCGCATGTTCAACGGCGCCGCCCAGCGGAATGAAAATCCGCGCTCAGGGCTGTCCAGCTCCAGGCTGGAAATTCCCAGATCGGCAATCACTCCGTCTAACGGCGGCAGGTTCAAATTCGCCGCCACTTCGCCGATTTTCGAAAACTCTGCGTGCACCAGACTCACCCGTCGCTCGTGCGCCTTCAATCGTTCCCGCGCAACTTCCAGTGCCTGCGGGTCGCGATCCATCCCCACCAAACGCCCCGCCGTCAGCCGCTCGGCGATCGCAATCGCATGCCCGCCAGTGCCAACCGTCGCATCCAGATACGTGCCTTCGGGCCGAATCCGCAACCAGTCCACCACTTCCTTCAGCAGGACCGGTATATGCAGAACGCTCAAAAGCTAGATGCCCAGATCTTCCAGTACCTTTTCGTCTTCCGCCGTGATGGGATTACGATTCAACTGTTCGAGGAATCGCGCGTGGTTCCACACTTCCAGATAGGTGAGCTGGCCTTGAATATCCACCTCGCCCTTCATCTGCGCCGATTCCCTCAGTACCGGTGGAATCAGAATGCGCCCCTGCCCATCCACCTCGACCAGCTGACCGTAGTAATTGGCCCGTGCTAAAAACTTTTGCTTCGCCCGGTTGTAAGAGGATTGCTTCGCGAGTTTTTTCTCGATCTCTTCCCACGCCTTCATGGGATAGACCCTCGCGTATTCGCCGCTCGAACTCGTGACGTAGAATTTCTTGCCCGACTTGCGCAATTCGGCCAGAAAATCGGCGGGGATCTTCACCCGTCCTTTTTCGTCCACAGTTGCCGAATAGTTGCCCCGCAGCATGAAAATCTATGTCGCCCGGCGTGTACGCCCTGGGAATCACTCGCTTCTTCGCCCACCCTGCGTCGCTTCTCGAACCACCCGACTGCGCCCACTGCTTAACACCTTCTACCACTCTGTGCCACTTCTTCCCACTTTGAGCCCCGATTGTAGATAGGTTCTTCGGCGTGTCAAGTTAAATTCTTCAAGAAACGAAACTTTCTTTGTGGAAAAGCGCAGAAACGCGGTGGAATTTTCTAGTGCCTGGGTTGGATGAAAACCACAATTACTGGTAGTCGCAAAAATCCCTGCACCTCACCGCTAGTTGTGCGGTGGAAGAAAAATTTCGAAAATGTATTGTAAGAGTTAATAAAAAATTTTCTTCGGAGGAAGGACTACTGTGCCGCGGGGGCACTGCGCAGCGTGCTCAGGCTTCGCACCATCGACTGCTCGTCCGGATTCAGGCCCTGCATGAACTTCGGATCATTCAGCGCCTTCTCCCGGTCCGCGGCGCTCATTCCCTGCAAAGTGTGCAGCTTTCCGTTCACCGCCTGGCGCCGTTCCGGCGTCATCTGCTGCCACTTGGGAAGCAGCTCGTTTCTCACCTTGTTGCGATCTTCGGGAGATAGCTGCTGCCACCTTTGCGCTCGTTCCCGCAAAGCATTCTTCTGATCGGGTGTCAGGTTGTTCCACTTCTGCAGATTCTGGCGGATCTGCTGCTGTCGCCCTGGCGGAAGACTCTGGAATCGCTCGTTGTTCTGCATGAAGCGCTCTTGCTCCGCAGGCGGTTTGTCGCGAAGATTCTCCACCCATTTGGGCGGCAGCCCGGCCATGCCGCGGCCATTGCCTCCGCCACTATTGGCGCCGCCGTTCGCCTGCTCATTCCGCGCACCAGCACCTTCGGCACGCGTATTCTCAGCGGGGCCTGCCGCGCTCGGACGCGACTCACTCGGATTGGCGTTCGCTGTTGGCGTGGACGGATGCGCCGCCGCGCCTGCCTGCCCGTTCGCGTGCTGAGCCGGCGGATGCGCGGCCGCCGCCGGGTGCTGGGCGGCATACGCGCGCGCTGCCGCTTGCCTCCGCGCTCGCATCATCGCGCGCCGCTGCTGCCGCGCCGCAGCCCACTGGCCTTGCTGCGCCGAAGCAGACTGCGCCGCCATGCCCATCAGGCAGCAAGCGAACGCGATCAGTAGCGCAAAACGACGCACCTACATGCCTCCCGTGTCATCCTGCTTCAAATCGTCCTTCGATTTATCCGTCGCAGCCGGCACCGGAAGCTCCGACAGCGCGTCGAACTTCGACAGCACGTCGTAATTCTCCAGCACACCCAGATTCTCGATCACCTGATACTGCTGCTGCTCTGTCACCGGAGCCGGCATCGTTGCCGTCGTCGAATAATCTCGCGGCAATCGTGATATCCAAACGCAAAGCGCCACCAGCAGCGCCATCGAAAGCGCCAGACGCGGTTGCGGCACAAACCACCGAAACCAGCCCGGACGCGGCTCATCCGCAATCCGCTGCCGCAAGCGCGCATCGAATCCCTGCGAAGGCTCCTCGACCAGCATCTCGTCCAGCACGTTCCACACCTTGCGGAATTCTTCCGCGCGCGTCCGGCACGCAGCGCAACTCGCCAGGTGGTCTTCCACCTCCGTCCGCTCAGCCGAATTCGGCCGGCGGTTCAGATACGCAATCAATTCTTTCGAAACGTCTTCACACTTCATCACAGCCTTCCTTCCCCCGCGCGATTCCCTACCGGCTGCTGCGCCACGAGCGGAGCCAGTTCGATTCGCAGGGTCTCGTAAGCGCGGAACAAGAGCGATTTCAATGCGCTCTCCGAGCATTCCAGCACTTTTGCGATCTCTCCGTAATCCATCTCTTCATACTTATGCAACAACACCGCCGCGCGTTGCTTTTCCGGCAGCGCCTGGATCGTGCGGCGGATAAATTCGGCGCGGTCCCGTTCAATCATGTGCTCGTCGATCCGCATCTCTCGCGTGGGCACTTGAATGGGCGCTTCATCTTCATCGGCAGGAGCATCGATCGAAACTTCCATCCGCTGGTAGCGGTTGTCGCGAATCGAATTCAGCGCCAGGTTCGTGGCAATGCGGAAAAGCCAGGTTGTAAACTTCGCGCCCGCGAAATAATCCTTCCGCGCGCGGTAGATTCTCAGGAAGACTTCCTGCGCCAAATCCTCTGCCGTCGCCGTATCCCGAACCATTCGATAGAGGAAATTGACCAGTGGCGTTCGATACTTCTGCAATAAAAGCTCGAAGGACGCAGTGTCCCCCGCCTTCACGTCCATCATCAGTTGGACGTCGGTCCTGGCCATAGCCTCCACAGTGTATCTAACACGCACAGAGCCTTAAAGTTGCGGAGGGCGCCTTTGAACCGAACCAGGCACGTATCAGCTCGGCCACCCAATGACGATCGCAAATCGAAGATTCTTAGGAAACTGGCGATTAGGCATAACCTCTTTCCCATGATAGGCTTAGAAGGACTTACGATGCTCAGAATAGTCTTAATAGCCGTTACCCTCATAACTCCCCCGGCGGTTGCCGCACAGAAACCTGCCGAGCCCGCTCAATCCGCTTCTGCCGCCACCTGCATCGCCTCGCCCGACGACGCCGCGATTTATTCCGCGGCCCTGACCAAAGTGATCCTCAAAGACCGCGACGACAAACGCCAGATCGTGCTTCTTTCTCAGACGTCAACTGGCTATCCGCCAGGCTTGGCCGCTTTCACCGCTTCTTCCACACCCGACAAAAGAGAGCTTCTCGATTCCGCTTCTACGGCGACCAGAAACGACTTCGACACGAAAGCAAAACTAAATTGCGACCTGACAAGCATCGCACCCAGCGCCAGCGTGGCCTTCGTGAGCCCGAAAGAAAGTGACGAACTCTTCTCAAGGGCTGAAGAGTGGAATGACTTCGCGAAAAAATATCCAAACGCCGCCGGCTTCACGACCGTGTCGGCAATCGGGTTCGACGCCTCGCACCATCAGGCGCTCGTCTACGTAGGAAACTCCTGCGGCATGCTCTGCGGCACCGGCTACGTCGTGCTGCTCGAAAAGAAAAAAGACAAATGGATCGCCGCGAAGGCAGCTAAAATTTGGATTGCGTCATGAGCTCCGGCACACGATTCTGATTCGGACCCGCCCAATGCCGCCCGAGCACGCCGCGAGGTGCATGTTATGAACCAAGCCGCCTTCTCTCGCCGTCAACTTCTCAAAGTAACGGGTCTCGCGGCCGGAACACTCATAGCCTCACCCATAGCCTCATCTAGGATCGCTCGCCACACCTTACCTACGCAGACGGAATCCGCTACTCCCGACTACGTGCTGCACATCAAGAGCTCCATCGTAGAAATCGCTCCCAAACGCTTCATCCCCGTGACCACTTACAACGGCCAGTTCCCGGGACCGCTGCTGCGCTTCCAGGAAGGCCGCCCCGTCACGATCGACACCTTCAACGACACCGACACTCCCGAACAGCTCCACTGGCACGGCCAGCGCGTTCCTACCGACGTTGACGGCGCCGCCGAAGAAGGCACGCCTTTCATCCCGGCCCAGGGAAAGCGCCGCATCACGTTCACTCCCAATCCCGCCGGCTTGCGCTTCTACCACACGCACAATCGCGCAGGCGCCAATCTCGCGGCTGGACAATACAGCGGCCAGGTGGGACCGGTTTACATCAAGCCCAAAGAAAATCCGGGGCGATTCGACGGCGAAGTATTTCTCACGTTGAAGGAGTTCGAGCCCACCTTGAGTCAAGGCGGCGACATACCGCAGGATTTTTTGTCTCCCGCAACCGAAGTGAAGGAACTAAAAGAAGCGGGCGAGTCTGCAATGAAGGCTTCCCTGGCAAAGGGAAGGAAACATGGATTTGAAGTGGGCTACCGCTCATTCACGATCAACGGTCGCATGCTGGGCCACGGCGAGCCGATCCGCGTGAAGCACGGCGAGCGCGTCCTTTTTCATATTCTGAATGGCAGCGCCACAGAAATTCGTAGCCTGGCGTTGCCAGGACACACCTTTCAAGTGGTCGCGCTCGACGGAAATCCCGTCCCGCAACCTGTCGCCGTTCCAGTTCTCTGGATGGGAACCGCCGAACGCATTTCCGCCATCGTGGAAATGAAACATCCCGGCGTGTGGATTCTAGGCGATTTGGACAACGACGACCGCCGCCACGGCATGGGCATAGTGGTGGAATATGCCGGACAAACAGGCAAACCAGCGTGGATTGCGCCACCAGCGTTCAAATGGAGTTACGCCCGCTTCGCGAAAACGGGCGCAATGGCTCCGCCCCCCGACGAAACATTTCAGATGACCTTCGCGAAGGACAATGCCGCCGAAGAGGGTTTTAATCGCTGGACAATCAATGGCGTTGCCTATCCGATGACGCAGGCCGCGGCTCCCACCGCGTTTCACCTGAGAGAAGGAAAGCGCTACCGCCTGCACATGCGCAACGCCAGCGACGACATACATCCGGTACATCTGCACCGGCACAGTTTTGAACTAACCAAGCTTGCGGGAATCGCCACGGCCGGAATCTTCAAAGATGTGGTTATGCTGGGCGGCTACCAGGAAGCCGAAATCGACTTCGTCGCCGATAATCCGGGCCTCACCCTTTTTCATTGCCACCAGCAATTGCACATGGATTTCGGGTTCATGACACTGTTCGACTACGTTTAATTGCGCAACCGGCGTTTCCGCTTCCAACCTTTGAGTCGGGCAAACGGATTGCTGCAAAGACGATCGCAAATCGATGTTACAAATGAAACATCGCCTTCAGCCCCAGCATCACCGCCACGCCTGCAAACACCATCACCGCCATCCCGAATTTTGGCTCCCGGTTTACCTCCGGAATTAAGTCCGACGCCGCCACATACAGCGTCACCCCAGCGGAAAATGGCAGCGCAAACGCCACTGTCCCGCGCAACGCGAACATCAGCGCCATGCCCAGCAGCGTCGCCCCACCCAAAATCACAGACGAGGTGAACGCCACTCGCGTGCTCTGCCCGCTCGCCAGCATCAGCGACGCTACCGTGAATCCCTCCGGCAGCTTGTGCAGAAAGATCGCCACAAAAATGATTCCGCCGAGCCATGTCGAAACAAGCAGGCCCGATGCAATTGCCACGCCATCAAAAAAAGTATGAATCACGAGTCCCAGCAGCGCCGCAAAACTTGCGTGCGCGTGAGAAATTTCCTCGCGATGCGTCTCTTCGCCAAAATGAAAATGCGGCGCAATCGTATGCTCGAAAAAGTGAACCAGGAAATACCCGGCGAGAACAAAAAAGAACACGCTGTTGATATCCGCCGCAAACCCTGCGCCGGAAACCGGTTCCACCGCCCGGAGCTTCAGCGACTCGGGAATCATCTCGACCAGCGCCGTCGCCAGCATGAATCCCGCACCCAGTGCGATGAAGTATTTCAGAATATGCCGCGACCACTGCCCCCGCGCGATGAGCGACCCGCCAATCACGTTCGCCCCCGCCGCCGTCAATCCCAGCAGCAGCGCCATCAGCAACCGTGAGCCATCCGCGAAATGCATCAGCTTACCCGGAATGCCGGAACAAGATCACGTCGCCATCCTGCACCACATAATCCTTGCCTTCGAGCCGCACCTGCGCCTTTTCGCGCGCCGCACCAAAGCTGCCCGCTTTCAGCAGATCTTCCCAGTTCACCACCTCCGCCTTGATGAACCCGCGCTCGAGATCCGAGTGAATCGCGCCCGCCGCTTTCTGCGCCGTCATGCCGCGCTCAATCGTCCACGCGCGCACTTCCGGCTCGCCTGAAGTGAGAAACGAAAGCAACCCAAGCAGCTTGTAGCTCGCCTGAATCAGCCGGTCGCGGCCGGACTCGGCCAGGCCGTACGCCTTCATCATCTCCGCCACTTCTGCGTCATCCAGTTCCGAAAGCTCCGCCTCGATTTTTCCGCAAAATGGAACCATCGCCGTCTGCGGCTTCGATGCCAGCTTCTCCAGATGATATTTCTCCACCACGCGATCGATCTCCGCCGCTTCTTCATCGCCCAGGTTGAGGACGTAGAGCATCGGCTTCCGCGAGAGAAACATGAAGCCCGTCAACATCTTGATTTCTTCCGGCTTGAATTCCAACTCGCGCAAAGGCTGCTCCGATTCGAGCGCCGCGCGGCAGCGATTCAGTAGCGCCAGCTCCGTCTCAAGAATCGTCTCCTTCTTTTTCTTCAAATCCTTCTCGACGCGCTCGATCCGCTTCGTCGCCTGCTCCAGGTCATACAGTATCAACTCGATCTCGACGCTCTCGATATCGCGCAACGCGTCGAGCGAGCCGGCCTCGTGCGGCACCGCCGGATTCTCAAACAGCCGTACCACGTGCGCCAGCGCATCCGCCTGGCGCAACGGCACTAGCGACGCCGAATTTTTCTCCCGATCCTTCTGTAATCCGCCGATATCCACGTACTCGATCGTCGCGTACGTCACCTTCTTCGGCTTGAACGCCTCCGCCAGTTTTACCACCCGCGCGTCCGGCACCCGCGCGATTCCCAGGTGCATCTGCGCCGGCGCCGACCGCGTGTCTACGTTCGCCCGCGTCAAAATCCGGAACAAGCTCGTCTTCCCCACCTGCGGTAGTCCGATGATTCCAGTTTGCATAATGAAAAGTACGTGCCGCCGGACATACTTTCAGAACGGCGCTCAGCCTCCTGTGTAATTTGCCAGAATAACATCCAACACCCGCAGCAGTATCAGCATAAGAGCGCAGGACCGAGATTCGGTTCTGCTAGGTGAGAAATGCTGCCTTTGCTGATTGGAATGGTAATTGACCTCACGAGTTTCTCCACGCTGGCGCCTGCGTTAAAAGCACCTTCTCTCTCTCAGCTCTCCCGAAACAACCCGCTGGAAGTGAAGTAAAATGGCCCGCCAACGGGATTCGACCTTGAAAAACAGTGCCATCCTCTTACTGCGGTGCCCGAATCGAAAGGGACTCGACGCCGCCATCGCGGATTTCATTTACTGGCATGGCGGCGACATCCTTCATTTCGAGCAGCATCAACCCGGCGTCGAGCGTTTCTATCTCGCGCGCGTCGAATGGGATCTCACTGGTTTCGAATTCGACCTGAAAGACTTTCCCAAATGGTTTGCGCCCATCGCCCAGGAATTTTCCATTTCAATGGCGCATTACTACATCGAGCCACCGCCCTCGCGTCGCGATTTTCGTTTCGAAATATGACCACTGCCTTGTCGATCTGCTCTACCGCCAGCGCACCGGCGAACTCAAATGCGAAATTCCGCTGATCATCAGCAATCATCCTGACGCCAGGACTCACGCGGATTTTTACGGCATCCGCTACTGCGAGATTCCCGTCACAAAGGAAAATAAGCCGGAGGCCGAGCGGCAGCAGATCGAGTCACTGCGCGAAAATAATATCGAACTGACGGTTCTCGCTCGCTACATGCAGGTGCTGTCCACCAGTTTCATCGAGCAGTTCCCGCAGCAAATCATCAATATTCACCACTCCTTTTTGCCCGCTTTCCTTGGAGCCAATCCGCACCAGCAGGCCTTCGATCGCGGCGTAAAACTCTTAGGCGCCACCGCGCACTACGTCACCGAAGTGCTTGACGATGGACCCATCATCGAACAAGGCGTCGAGCGCATATCTCATCGCGACAGTATCGACGAGCTCGTTAAGAAAGGCCGCGACGTCGAAAAAGTCGTGCTCTCCCGAGCCGTCCGCTGGCACATCGAAAACCGCATCCTGCTCTACGGCAACAAGACTGTCATCTTCGAGTAGGTTTGGTGCATCGCGCGCCGTTGTGCCGCCATCTAATCGTCCTGTATCCTGGTAACCACTTTTTATGCTGGGCGAGCCCGTGCCGTCTGAAAAACTACAACTTCCCTTCGACCACGTCGCCGCCCACGAATTTCTCACTCGCAACGACCCGCACCTCACCGACGTCATCACCCGCACCGGCGAATTCCAGTTCAAGCTCGACGAGTGCGACAGCGTGTACGAATCGCTTCTCGAAGCGATCGTCTACCAAAGCATTTCCGGCAAGGCCGCGGCGAAAATCTTCTCGCGCATTCAGGCCCTGGGCGCAAACGGGATCTGCCCCACCCCGGCCGAAATTCTGAAGACGCGCATCCCCGCGTTGCGCAAAGCAGGCCTTTCCAAAGCGAAAGCGCTGGCGATGAAAGACCTCGCGCAAAAAACGATCGATGGCATCGTTCCCACACTGGAAGACGCACAGAAGATGTCGGACGAGGAGTTAGTGGAGCGCCTGATTTCCGTGCGCGGCATCGGCGCCTGGACCGTCGAAATGTTTCTGATTTTCCGTCTGGGACGGCCGGACGTGCTGCCGATTCACGACCTCGGCGTGCAAAAAGGCTGGGCGATCACCTACCGCAAGCGCAAAATGCCAAAGCCGAAAGAACTCCTGAAATTTGGCGAACGCTGGCGCCCCTGGCGCACCATCGCCAGCTGGTACATGTGGCGCGCCGTCCACCTGGCCGGCAAAGACGCTCGCAAAATCACCAAGCCCGGCCCCGAACGCCAAAAGAAGAAGCGTCCCGCATCAAACAGTCCCCGCGCAAAGAAGCGCCGCACTTCGCCTTAAGTGGCACAGGCACTCCTGTTCACCCTCAGGAGCGAAGGGTTACCCAAGGACCTGTGTGCTCCGACGAGCACTTAAAAGCACCGCCACCCTCGTTCCTCTAACACTCGCGTCTACGAACCGCGCACCGTCAAAAACAGCGCCACAAACCCAATCAACAACGTCGCACCCTCTAGCCGCACCGAAACGCCATGCAACTTGTCAAATTCCACGCGACGCGGATCTTCCACAGCCGTCGCCGCAACCGACCCCATCTCTCGCCGCAATTCCATCATCCGCCGGATCACCACATGCTGCGAAATCACCGTCAGCACCACCATAATCGCTACTCCGATCGACGCCAGTAGCACCGATCTCTTGGAACCGCTCGCGGAAATCGCCAGCGCCGCCGAAGCCAGCAGAAACACAATGCCCGCCACTACCCCCAGCGTGTGCAATCGTCGCAAGGTGAATTCGACGAGCACTCCCGCCAGATCGAGGCTCGGAAGAACGCGGAAAGCGCCCGGCGCCACCGCCGCGCTAAAGTAAAAAATCGATCCGATCCACGTCCCCAGCGCAAAAACCTGCACAAATTTCAGAGTGTTAGTCATCGCTGCGAGACTATCACGAGAGGCCAACCGTTGCGATCAGCATGCGAGTTTTAATCGCCGGTTCCGCGATTAAGTCTCCTCCTATGTGCATCAGAATCAAAAAGATGCGAATTTCTAATCGCCGCTAAACAGCTCCTTTGGCGCAACAAAACCCCTCGCCGCAGATCTCGATTGCCGCCGCGTCACGACACTCTCTGAGCACACATCCAAATCAATGCTGCAGCGCGTCGAAGGAATGATGGCAGAATTAAGTGTGGGCAGAAACTAGGCAGCCAGGTAACAAAACTCAGGAAAAATGGTGGGCGACAAAGGACTTGAACCTTTGACCTCTCCCGTGTGAGGGGAGCGCTCTAACCAACTGAGCTAGTCGCCCGCGAACCTACTTTTTGTAGCAGAAGGCCACGCGAATTGCAATCAACCACGAACGCCCCAACCAACGCCGGCAGTAAGCTGCTCGCCGAGCTTTTGCGCACGATTTCGCGCGTCGTGAAAGGCAAAGAAGACGTAATCCAACTTGCGCTCACCACCCTGCTCGCGCGCGGCCACTTGCTGATCGAAGACGTTCCCGGCGTTGGCAAGACGACTCTCGCCCAAGCTCTCGCTCGCTCCTTCCACTGCACCTTTCAGCGCATCCAGTTCACTTCGGACTTGCTGCCCAGCGACGTAATCGGCGTCAGCGTCTACAACCCGACGACGCAAGGCTTCGAATTCAAGCCCGGACCCATCTTCGCCAATATCATCGTCGCCGACGAAATCAACCGCACCACGCCCAAAACGCAATCCGCTCTGCTCGAAGCCATGAATGAATCGCAAATCACCGTCGATAATCACACGCACGCGCTGCCGCGCCCCTTCCTCGTGCTCGCCACGCAGAATCCCATCGAGCACCACGGCACCTACCCGCTTCCCGAATCGCAGCTCGACCGCTTTCTCATGCGCATCCGCATGGGCTATCCGGATCGTGACGCCGAAAAAAATATTCTCCGCAACAATGCCGGCGCCGCTCCGGTGGAATCGGTCGCGCCGATGATGGACGCCACAGACGTGCTGGCGATGCAGGAAGCGGTCTCGCACATCAAAGTGGAAGAAAGCCTGCTCGATTACGCACTCGAAATTGTCGAGCGCACGCGCCAGACGGAGCAGCTGAGCCTCGGCGTGAGCCCGCGTGGCGCCGTGATGCTCCATCGCGCCGCGCAAGCGCGCGCGTTTCTCGAAGGCCGCGATTATTGCCTGCCAGACGACTTCAAGCGCCTGATCGTTCCCGTCTTCTCGCACCGCGTCGTCGTCAGCTCACGCTACGTGTCCACCCAGAAAAAATCCGAGCAGGCCGAAGCCATCCTGCGCGAAATTCTCGAAACCACACGCGTTCCGCTCTAATGCGGGAAACATTCGCAGCACGATGGTGGCGGGGACGCGATCGTCCCGGCTGGAAAAACTTCGGCATCGCGATGCTGGTGCTTTCTGTCGCGCTGCTCGTTTCTCTTTTCTCCGCCGCCGCAGCGCAAAGCGGTCGCATCTGGGTTGCCGCCGGCGCCACGGCGGTTGCCCTCGGCCTCGCCGGCTGGGTCGCCGTCACGATTGTTCCTGCGCTCGCCCGGCGCACCAGCCTTCGCTGGTTCGTCTATCAAGTGGACTACCGGCTCACCCGCGAGGGAATCATTTACCTCGGCGCAGTCTTCATTCTCGTCCTGGCGGCGGTCAACACCGGCAATAATCTCCTCTTCATGATTCTCGCCTGCACGCTCGCGGGAATTCTAATTTCCGGCGTGCTGTCACGCGTGGTGCTCACCGGTGTCGACTTGAAGTTCGACATGCCCGAGCACATTTTCGCCGAGCAGCCGGTGCTTGCCGAACTCGAACTGCGCAACGAAAAACAGACCTGGCCGTCGTTTTCCCTGCTCGTGGTAGGCGAAACAAAAAAGAGCGCCACGCAGGTGCTCACGCGCCCCGTATATTTTCCCTACATTCCGGGCCTAAGCGCCGCCCGCCAAAAAGTGGAGCTCACTTTTCCAAAGCGCGGCGTGTACCGCCAGGACGCTTTCGGCATCCGCACGCGCTTCCCCTTCGGCTTCTTCGAGAAGACGCGCACGGTGAATTCGAACATCGAAATCACCATTTACCCGCGCGTCCAGCCAGCTGACCAGTTCTACGAGGTGCTGCCACTGCTGAGCGGCGAAATGGCCAGCTATTTCCGCGGACGCGGCCACGAATTGCATTCCTTGCGCAACTATCAGTCCAACGACAGCGCTCGCTTCGTCGATTGGAAAGTCACCGCGAAAACTGGCCGCGTGATGGTTCGCGAATTCTCCCGCGAAGATGAACGCCGCGTGATGCTCGTGCTCGATCCGTTCATCGGCCCCGTGCACGGCGATTTGGGTGCGTTGGCCGAGGCAGAACATGCCGAACGCTTCGAACGCGCCGTCTCCATGGCCGCCTGCATCGCCTGGCACTTCCACGAAATTAATTCCGTGATGCAGTTCCGCACCGACCGTTTCTCAACTCCCATGGCCATCGCGAGCGAGATTATCTATGACACGTTGCGCGAACTCGCCCTCGTCCAACCGGATTCCTCGTCAAAAGGCGGAACATTCCTGAACGCCCTCGCCGCCGAACACGAAATCTTCAAAATCATTCTCACCAGCCGCCCCCAAGCCGCAATCCCCAGCTCGCTGTGGTCCTCTTCCTACTTCGTCTTCATCGACAGCCTATAGGTCGTCCCTTGTAAGATTGTCATCCTGAGCTTTTTTGATTTTCATCCAGAGCTCTTTTCAGATTGCTATCCTGAGCCCTTTTTGAATCGTCATTCGCATTCTTTTTACGTTGTTATTCGGAGCGCAGTGAAGGATCTCTCCTGGGTTTACCCCGCACTGAACCACCACCGTGCGCAACCCCGTCCGTGCGAGAATATGTCGCGGTCGGCCCCAATGCCCATTCACCTGAAGCCCCGCACCCTTCGCACCTTTCAGTCACGCCTGCTCGCCTGGTTTCGCGCTAACCGCCGCGAATTTCCCTGGCGCGCCAGCCGCGATCCCTATCGCGTCTGGGTTGCCGAAATTATGCTGCAGCAAACGCGCATCGCCGCCGTCATTCCCTACTACGAGCGTTTCCTGCGCCGCTTCCCCGATGTGCGCGCACTCGCGCGCGCCCGGCAGCCGGAGGTTCTGAAATTCTGGTCAGGCCTCGGCTACTACAGCCGCGCTAGAAATTTGCACGCCGCAGCAAAGGCAATCGTCGCGAAACACAATGGTGAATTCCCCCGGCACCTCGAAGCCGCGCTCAGCCTCCCGGGCATTGGTAACTACACCGCCGCCGCGATATTGAGCATCGCGTACGACGAGCCTCTCGCCGTTCTGGACGGAAACGCCGCCCGCGTCCTCGCCCGCCTGGGCGCCTTGTGCGGCGATTTGCGCGAGCCGCACGCATGGCGAAATCTTTCAGAAACCGCGAGTCAAATGCTCGCCCGCGATTCCGCAAGCGATTGGAATCAAGCGCTCATGGAACTGGGCGAGACGGTTTGCACGCCCCAATCCCCGCGATGCGCGGCCTGCCCCATCAACCGCTGGTGCGAAGCTCACGCTCAAGGTCTAGCTCATGAAATTCCCGCACCGCGCAAGAAGCGCGTCACGGTCAACATCCAAATCGCAGCCGCCATTTTGTGCGACCCCCAGGGCCGCACGCTGCTCGTGAAAGAACCAGGCGCCCACGATCACGCCCTATTTTCGCGCCTGTGGCAGTTCCCGGCCGTCGAAGTCAAGCGCAACCCCGGCGCCGAGCTTACCAAGCATCTCCGCGTCACCTTGGGCATGAACGGCGCCACGCTCGAAGCCCTGCCCGAAGCACGCCACGGCGTAACGTTTCGCAACGTAACGCTGCTTCCTTTCCTTGCCCGCGTCGACCACTTGCCCGCCAACACCACCGCACCCGCCCGCATTCTGCCCCTCGTGAAAATCGCCCGTGTCCCCATATCCAGCGCCACCCGCAAAATCGCTGCATCCTTACTCTAGCCTGCTTATTTTGCGCATGTGTTATCTAACGCTCACTCACACTTTCGAAGTCTAGCAGCTTATCTTACGGTACATCCTGTCTAACTCAAGCTGGCAGCGCGGTTGGCAAATGTCCGCGATTTCTAATGGTGGGCCTGCGCGTGCCCATCGAAAGGATGGTCGTTCCTTGGAGACCTCGACAAAAATTACTGGCTGGGTTGTAGCCCTTCTGCTTTCAATGAAGGCGGCGGTAACTTTTATCCGGCCGAACGCACCTCGTGGTTTCCGGCATCTCATTCCTCTGGGAATTACTCCACGTATGACGCCACATTCCGTATTCCCAAGGGTTTGACCATGGTTTTTCCCGGCACCAAAGTCTCCGAAACTGTTGATTGCGACCTCACGGTCTCGGTATGGAAAGGCGACGTCCCGATTCCGGATGCGGGTTTCAACTTTGGCGCGGGTCGGTTCCGCGCCCGTGGTCGGCAATAACAAGTTCGAGAATCAGATCGTGTTGCACGGAATTTCTCAAAAACCAAAACGCGCCATGATCAATTATTTTCACGACGTGCTTTGCACTCAGTAGCCCCAAGAGATCAGCGTTAACTGCCCGGCGCCGTCGGCCCAGCCCGGAAGGCTGCAGCCCTCCGCGCGGTGCTAAGATTTCAACTGGCCATGTCCGCATCCGCCGCACGCGTCAGCGCGCCGCCCCTCTCAGCGGTGCAACGTTACTTCGAAGTCTCGCTCTACCTCCTCGTGTTGACCAGCGTCATCGCCATCGTTTCCACGGGAAAATTGGACCCCTTTTCCAGCGTCGTCCCCGTTCTCGCACTGGCTTACAAAGGCTTCCGGCTCTGGCGCGGAAAAGGTCCGGAGCTTTCCGTCCGCGTGGCCACTTGGCTCGTGCTCGCTTATTTCTTATTTTTTCCCTTCGACCTTTGGGTTATCTCGCGCAATCTCGCATCCGGCGCCCCCAATCCGGCGCTCTATTCCGCGCTTCTCTCCGCGATTCACCTGCTGCTCTTCGCGGTGATCGTACGCTTGTACTCGGCCCGAACGAATCGCGACTATGCCTTTCTAGCCGTGCTGGCATTCGCGGCAATCCTCGCATCGGCGATTCTCACCGTCGAAACCGGCTTCTTGGTTTCGCTCGCCATTTTTCTCGTGCTGGCTGTCTCCACCTTCGTTGCTCTGGAAATCCGCCGCAGCGCGCAAGGAGCTGTATCGCCCGCCCTCGAGCCTGGCACTCCGCTCGCCCAAAAATTGAATCGCGCTCTCGGCCTCACCTCCATTATCGTCGCGGTCGGCACACTTGTCGTGGGCGCCGCGTTTTTCTTCATAATTCCTCGCTTCACTGCCGGCTACATGAGCGCCCTCAATATTAAACCAACGTTGATGACGGGCTTCAGCGACAGCGTCACTCTCGGCGCCATCGGCAAAATCAAGAAAAATCCTGCCGTCGTCATGCGCATCAAGGTCGAGGGCGATCCGTCGCGCGCCTCCAACGTCCACTGGCGCGGCATCGCCTTCACCGATTTCGACGGCCGGCGGTGGTTCACGCCCAACCACGATCCCACAGTCGTCAGCCCCAACGGTAATGGCGTTTATCAGTTGATGGCTGAGATGCCGGCGCGTGGCGAATATTACCCGCTGCACTACACAGTTCTGATGGAGCCCATCGCGAGCGACGCCCTATTCGTGGCCCTGAAACTGGTGGACGTGCGCGGCCGCTTTTCAAACGAAACGGATCGCCCCGATGCCACCAAGCGCTCCGGATTTCTTGTTTATGACAAGACCGGCTCGCTCTCCAATCCCTTTCACAACGAAACGAAAATCCGCTACCAAGCCGATTCCCTGCTGCCCGTGATTCCCGTGGCCGAACTTCGCCAGGTTCCTGCCGATTATCCGGAACTTACGCGCCGAATGTATCTGGAGCTGCCCACCCTCGATCCGCGAATCGCCAAGCTCGGCGCGCAAATCACCGGCGGCGCCACAAATCCGTACGACAAAGCCTCGAGAATCGAAACCTACCTCAAAACAAAATACGCCTACTCGCTCGACCTCACCGATCCGCATGGCAAGGATCCTCTCTCCTATTTCCTCTTCGACCGCCGCGCCGGCCACTGCGAATATTTCGCGTCCGCAATGACGATTCTCGTTCGCACTCAGGGAATCCCCGCGCGTTACGTCACCGGCTTCCTTCCCGGCGAGTACAACGAGGTCGGCGGCGACTACATCGTTCGCGCCAGTGACGCCCACGCCTGGGTCGAAGTCTATTTCCCGGACTACGGCTGGATCACCTTCGATCCCACCCCGCCCGCCAATACGCATCCCGGCGGTTTGCTCGAACGCCTCGCCATGTATTGGGACTGGTTCCAGTTCGCCTGGAGCGAGTGGATCGTCAACTACGACTTCAGCCATCAATTGAATCTCGCGCAGAATATGCAGCGCACCTCGCACGATTTCGGCGACCGCGCGCAAAAATACTATAAAGAAAAGCAGCGCCAGCTCATGCAGCTGATCCTCGCGCTCGATAAGCGCATCGAAGCATCGCCCTATTTTCTGCCCACCATCCTCGTGCTTCTTGTCGCTCTCCTGATCTACTTGCGCGGCCGCCCGCTGATTTCTTACGTCGTGGCTCGGTGGAGTTTGCGCGCGCGCCGCTCCGGAAATTTGACGGCATCGCTCGCCGCCCTCGAATACCGCGAAATGCTGCGCCTGCTCGAAAAGCGCGGCTGGAAAAAATCCGAATCGCAGACACCCCTCGAATTTGCCGCCGTAATCCCTGCTTCGGACATTTCCGCGCCCGTCGCCCAGCTCACCGAGCTATACCAGTCCGCCCGCTTCGGCGAACACGCCGCCCCCATCGAGCAAATGTCCTCCTTGCTTCGCTCGATCCGCGACACCCTGCGCTCCCGGAAGCCTTAACGAGTGAAGTCCAAGCTGCCGGTTCGTCGCGTCATGCCCATTGAGAAGCTCTTCGGCGAAGATCTTGAGGATACCCGCCTTCTCCAAGCGATGGCGGCAGACGCGGAAAAGTTTCTCGAGTCATTTGAATGGTGCAAAGCGATTGAAGAGAAGTATTTCAGCGCCGGGATTGGCGGCGTTGTGGCGATCTTCTTTTTTGGAATCGTTCCTAAACGCCCACAAGTTGTTGAGTGGCTCTGGGTAGTCGTCGGTGATCTGCCGTCTGCTTATCTCGTGACCGCCAACTGTGAGTCCCCCTCGAAAGCACTCGAAGCGTACATATAGAACATGAGGCGGTGGTCGTGGCTAGCCAAACCTGGCAAGGCGTCTCCAGATGTGATTCCCGTAAACGTACCGGCGACCCCTAAATGGGCCAAAGAGTTGGAAGGCCGCTTGAATTTCCTCGAGCAGCATATCCTGCCGCAGTTTCGCGATGACGAAGTTCAACGAGCCTGACGCGCCATGTTAGAATTGTGCGTTTGCTCAGAGCGAAACGAAGCGCACAAATATGCCCAAAGTCGGATTCGTCAGCCTCGGATGCCCCAAGAACCTCGTCGATAGCGAGGTGATGATGGGTATTCTCACGCGCGCAGGCTACGAAATCACCCCGCGCGCCGGCGATGCCGACGTTCTCGTCGTCAACACCTGCAGCTTCATCGCCCCCGCCCAGCAGGAATCCGTGCAGTCCATCCTCGAAATGGCCGAGTACAAGAAACTCGGCCGCGCGCAGAAATTGATCGTCGCGGGCTGCATGGTCGAACGCTACCGCAATGACATTCGCGAACAGATTCCAGAAGTGGACGCCGTCATCGGCACAGGTGAAGTCGACAAAATCCTCGAAGCCTGTAAGGGCCAACTGCGCAACGATACTGACAACACGCAAACCAACGCGGCGCTTCCCTCATACCTTTACCACGATCTCACACCGCGCATCCTCGCCACCCCGCGCCACACCGCCTACATCAAAATCAACGAAGGCTGCGATCATCCCTGCACCTTCTGCGTCATCCCGCAGCTGCGTGGAAAATTCCGCAGCCGCCGCTTCGAATCCGTGGTGCGCGAAGCGGAAAATCTCGCCGCCGCCGGTGTCCGCGAAATTTCGCTGATTGGGCAAGACACCACTTTCTATGGCGAAGATCTCGGCCTGCGCGACGGCCTCCCTATCCTCCTCGAACGCCTCGCCCAAATCGAAGATCTGAATTGGATCCGCTTCCTCTACTGCTACCCGAATCGCATCACCCCGCGCCTGCTCGATACCATCGCAGCCCATCCGCGCCTCGCGAAATATCTTGACGTGCCTCTTCAGCACTCGAGCCGCAGCGTTCTCGCCCGCATGAAGCGCGGCTCAAGCGGTGATGCATTCCTGAAAATGCTCGCCCGCGCGCGGAAAGCGATTCGCGGCGTTTCGATTCGCACCTCGTTCATCGTCGGCTTCCCCGGCGAAACCGAAAAAGACTTCCGCGAGCTCTGCGATTTCGTTCGCGCCGCCGAATTCGATTGGATGGGTGTCTTTTCCTACTCCGACGAAGACACCTCGAAAAGCTTCACGCTCGAAAATAAAGTGGACGATGAAACGATCGCCCGCCGCCGCGACACCCTGATGGCAATCCAGAAGAAAATTTCAGCCCGCAAGCTGCGCAAGCGCGTCGGCCGGCGCTTCGAAGCGATGCTCGAAGGCCCATCAAAGGACACCGATCTCATCTGGGAAGCACGCCTCGAAGGCATGGCCCCCGAAATCGACGGAAAAATCTACATCACCGAATTCGAAGGCGTCACCGAACCCGAAAATCTCCCGCAACCAGGCACCATGGCCGCACTAGAAGTCACCGAATCAAACGACTACGACCTGATCGCCCGCGCAATTGAATTCGCCGCGCCCAATCCCCATTCGCAGATGTCGCAGGCAACAACCATCGTGTCATCGATACCCAATCCGTTCCCCATTCTCACATCCCGCTGAACAAATTTTTTCAGTAGGGGCACGGCATGCCGTGCCCGAATGCGATGCTTGGCACGTTACACGGCCATCGTGCACAGCAGACTTGCTCTCGTCTGTGCGCTTCGCCTGAAACCCAATCGCCCTAGACTCCGTATGCGCTCACGCTACGCCGCCCTTCCGTAACGCCGGTCCGAGTACGAAGAGCGTCCCACCTGCTCTTCTCCGCGCCAACGGCGACTCCGCGCTCAATCACACGTTCCGTAGGGGCGGGTCTAAGGCCCGCCCGCGTACAAATCGAGTACGACCTCCCGCGCTCAGCCTGTGATCGCCTCTACCGCAACTTCAATCGAGCACCGTTAGGTGGCACTCTTGTGTGTGCGCTTTTCGGCCCACACATGGCGTTCCGTATTCCGTGTTACGCTTTATTCCGAACTGCCATGAAGCGCCTCTGCCCCATTTGCCACAAACCAACCGGCTCCGAAACACACGCCGATTTCCCCTTCTGCAGCGAACGCTGCCGTCTCACCGACCTCGGCAATTGGTCCAGCGAAAAATACGTAATCAGCAACCCAACCTTCGACGAATCCGAAGACGAAAGCCAGGGCGGCGCGGATCTTAGCGGCACCGGCAACCACAAGGACGCGCATCGATGAGCGCCGATTTGGGCACTGCTGCGCCCGGTGACGTCACCACCGAAGCATCCAACTCTGTTGCCGCAGCCATTCAGCCACAACGCAAACCACGCCTCGCCCTTTTCATCGCTACGGCCTGTGGCCTCGGCTACATCCCCGTCGCCCCCGGCACCTGGGGCTCTCGCGCCGGGTGTGGGCTTTGGATTCTTACAAATCTATTTTCCCCGATTTAATTGGGTGGAACTTTTTTTAAAAACGACTCTGCGTCGACCTTCACAATTCTCTGTTATGCCTTAGCGATCGCGGCTATCGGGGTCTGGGCTTCCGACAAAACGGCGAATTTTGTAAAAACGAAAGACCCCCAGTTCGTTGTTGTTGACGAAGTTTCGGGACAGTACATCGCCCTCTTTCTCGGAATACCGCTCGACTACCGCACAGCAGCTACTGCGGCGGCCAGCTTGCATTCAACCATACATGGCGAAAGCTACGTTCACATGGCACTTCTGTATGGTGGTTTGAAATACTTGCTCCTCGGTTTTATACTTTTTCGCGTTTTCGATATCTGGAAGCCCTTTCCAGCCCGGCAAGCCGAGTCCCTTCCCGGCGGCTGGGGTATCATGGCGGATGACTGGATTGCAGGCGTTTACGCCGCAATCGGTTTGTGGCTAGCCCGCGCCGCAGGGCTTTAACAGCAACACAACAGCGACGTGGCGGCAACGGGGCCAACTCAATTGAAATCGAACGGCACACCTAGAATCGAAAGCGTCACTCCAGCAGCAGCCCTGCCGGGCGGTGAAGTTTCGATCAAAGGCAGCGGCTTCGATACGCGCAACCACACCCGCGCCCATGTGCAATTCGGCGCCGCCGAAGGCAGCCTGGTCATGGCCGCCGAAAATATCCTGATCGCGCGCGTTCCCGATGGCGCCGAGGGCGGCGCTGTCCGCGTGAAAATGGGCAGCGTCGAAAGCGCTCCGTTTCCGATCGCGCTAGGCGTGCAAATCGCCGACAACCTTCACCCGGTCGCCAGCCCCGCCGTGGACTCCGATGGAAACGTCTACGTCACCTTCAGCGGCCAGCGCGGCCAGAAAGTTCCCGTCTCGCTTTACAAGATCACTTCGAACCACACTGTGAAGCCCTTCATTACCGAGTTGATGAATCCCACCGGCCTCGCCATCGACCACGACGGCTACCTTTTTGTTTCCTGCCGCAACGATGGCACGATTCACCGCATCTCGCCCGACGGCCGCTCGATGCAATGGATCGAGGGCATGGGCATCGCCACCGGCCTTGCCTTCGACAAAACCGGCAGTCTTTACGTCGGCGATCGCAGCGGCACGATTTTCAAAATCGGTCCCGACCGCGAAATTTTCGTATTCGCCACGCTCGAGCCTTCGCTCGCCGCCTATCATCTCGCGTTCAGCCCCACCGGCGACCTCTACGTCACCGGCCCCACCACGTCGAGCTTCGACCGCGTTTACAAAATCACTCCCGGCGGAGACGTCGACGTTTTCTTCCGCGGCCTCGGACGCCCGCAAGGCCTCGCCTTCGACCGCTTCGGCAATCTGTATGTCGCGGCATCTCTCAGCGGCCGCCGTGGCATCGTGCGGCTCACTCCTCACGCCGAACCGCAAGTCGTTCTTGGCGGCGCCAATATCGTCGGCTTTGCGTTGATGCCCAGCCGCCGCGCCATGATCACTACCAATAGCGCCATCTACTCCCTCGACTGGGACGTCGAGGGCCTTCCCCTTTTCGGTTAGCTTCCCCGATGCGGGCAGAAATTATCGCCATCGGTTCAGAACTGCTCACGCCCTACCGCCTCGACACGAATTCTCTTTTTCTCACCGACGGCCTGAATCAAGTCGGCGTCCGCGTGGTGCACAAAGCCGTCGTCGGCGATTCGCTCGACGATATGCGCGCATCCTTCCGCCAGGCGCTCGACCGCGCCGATCTCATCGTCGCCTGCGGCGGCCTCGGTCCCACGGATGACGACCGTACTCGCGAAGCGGTCGCCGATCTCCTCGGCCGCAGGCTTGAATTTAACGAAGGCGTCCTACGCCACATCCAGGAACTTTTTCGCCGCTTCGGCCGCGTGATGCCCGAAATTAACCGCCGCCAGGCGATGGTCCCCGAAGGCGCCGTCGTAATTCCCAATCCGCGCGGCAGCGCTCCCGGCTTGTGGATCGAAACGAACGGCCACATTGTGATTCTCCTTCCCGGTGTTCCGTCCGAGTTGCGCGCCATGTTCGACCAGGAAGTGCGCCCGCGCCTCACTAGGCTCGGTCATGACGAGCGCCTCTTCACCCGCGATCTGCGCATCACTGGACTCCCCGAATCGGAAGTAGAGCAGCGCGTCTCGCCCCTCTACGCGCTCTACCCCGACACTGAAACCACCATCCTCGCATCGCCGCCGGGAATTCAGCTTCATCCGCGCGTCTGGTCGCGCGACGCCGCCAAAGCCAACCAGATTCTCGACGAAATGGTGAAACGCATGGCTCTCGCTCTTGGCGAGCATCTTTATTCCACTGACGGTGAACAGATGGAGGAAGTCGTCGCTCGCGTCCTCACCGAAAATCGCGCCACAATCGCCGTCGCCGAAAGCTGCACCGGCGGCCTGCTCGCCGAACGCCTCACCAATATTCCAGGAAGCTCCAGCTATTTTCTCGGCGGCGTGGTCTGCTACAGCAATGAACTGAAATCCGCTCTGGTCGATGTCCCCGCGGAGCTGATCGAATCGAAAGGCGCAGTAAGCCCCGAAGTCGCCCTCGCTCTCGCCGAGGGCATCCGCAAAACCACCGGCGCAACAATCGGCGTCGGCGTCACCGGGATCGCTGGCCCCGGCGGCGGCACGCCCGAAAAACCCGTCGGCCTCGCGCACATCGCCATCGCCGACGAACGCGGCCCCCGCGAGCGCCGTTTCCAATTCCCCGGCGACCGCGAGCGCATCCGCATGCACGCCTCTCAAACCGCGCTCGACTCCGTCCGCCGCTATTTCCTTTTCCCGCGCAGCCGGTCATAACTCAATGCGCCTCTTCGTCGCGCTCGATTTGCCGGACCAAATCCGCAGCGCCATCACAGAGCTGATCGCAAAGCTCCAGCCCAAATCCCCAGGCGCGCGCTGGATCAAGCCCGAAAATCTCCACATCACGCTAAAATTTATCGGTCACGTCGGCAGCGAAAAATTAGCCCCGATTCGCTCAGCCCTCTCCGCAATTCGTGCCGTTGATCCCGTCGAGCTCCACTTCCGTGGCATGGGCTTCTTCCCCAACGAGCGCCGCCCGCGCGCTTTCTGGTGCGGCATCACCGCCTCGCCGAATCTCGCGCAACTCGCCGCCGATATTGATCGCGCACTCGTGCCCCTCGGCATCGACGCTGAGAGGCGCCCCTTCACGCCTCACCTCACCCTCGCTCGATTCAAGTCCGACAAAGGCATTCGCAATGTGGTTCAAGCGGCCAACGCCATGCAGTGCACCGATTTCGGCGCCGCAACCCAAACGAATTTTCACCTCTACGAAAGCCTACTGAAATCAACCGGCGCGCAATATAATCGCCTGGCGTCATTTCCATTCGTCGGCGGCTCAACCGCCGCAGCACCCTAACAAAGGAAAAATGCTCGCTTCTCCCGTGACGTTCGCGACGTTCGCCGCCTTCGACCTTTCCTTCCTCAACGTCACGGTGCTGATTCCCGTCGTCGCCTACATCCTCGGCTCGATTCCCTTCGGCCTAATCATCGTCAAAGCATTCGGCGGCGCGGACATTCGCAGCGTCGGCAGCGGCAACATCGGCGCCGCCAACGTCACTCGTAACGCGGGCCCCATCGCCGGCGCGCTCACATTGCTTCTCGACGCTGCCAAAGGCTACTTCGCCGTCTGGCTCGCCGGCCATTGGACCGGCTGGAACATCCGCTGGATGATGCTGGGCGCAATCTTCGCCGTAATCGGCCACGTGTTCCCCGTATGGCTGCAATTTCGCGGCGGCAAAGGCGTCGCCACCGGACTCGGCGTCTTTATCCTGATTTGCTGGCAGGCCGTAGCGGCTGCGGTCCTCCTTTGGCTCATCGTAGTAGTCTTCTGGCGTTACTCTTCTCTCGGCTCGATTGCCGCAGCGGCAGCGATGCCGATTTTGGTCTATGTCCTCTACGCCCCCGGCCACGCCCCTTCGGAATTCGTCAGCCTCGGAACAATCCTCATCGCCGTACTGATCCTCGCTAAGCATCGCTCGAATATCGAGCGCCTGATCGCCGGAGAAGAGCCTCGCCTGAAATTCCGCCGCTAGCGTCGCGCGCGCCAGGCGCACCAAGAGCGCCGGAACCTCCTGAACCTATGTGACTTATCCGCCAACTCTAGTACTTTCGTCCTGTTGTGGCACCCCGTCTCCGCCGATAGCATTGAAGGCTGGAAGCCCCTGTGCCCATCAACGCCCTCAATCAGCTCACCACGCGCCGCCTCCGCATCCTCTGGATTGTGATGGGCGCGCTACTGCTTGTCAGCGTTATGCCTCTGTGGCTCTACCACCGGCAAGTGCTGCGATTGAGCGAAGAAAAGCTCCAAGACACCGAGCGCCTCCAGCAAAACGAAATCACCCGCTCCCTCGCCAGCGAAACGGTCCAGTTCGAATCGAGCCTCCGCGAACAGCTCTTCAGCCAGCGCCAGCTTCTCGCCCTCACCGGCTGGATTCAAAATGTGGACGCGCCCGCCCACGCGCCGGAGATAACCCGCCTCCTGCAAAACATCGTCGAGAATAATCCGCAGATTCTCTACGTCACCGCCGTCAACACGCAGGCAAAAGGCGAATCTGCCGGCAGCTTCCGCGCCGACGCCGATCCATTCGTCGAAGTCGCTCTCAAGCGCGCCTTCACTGCCAGCATTCAAGGGCTCAACTATGTCAGCGAACCATTCGGCGTCGGCCAGGACAATCGTCCCGCGCTCGTCGTTTCCGTGCCCCTATTGGCCGAAGGCCAATTCACCGGAATGTTCGCGTCCGTGGTTTCCATCGACCATCTGCTCGGCCGCCTTCGCGACGCAAGCGTCCGCGATCGCACCGTTTTCATCGTTGACGTGCACGGCCACATCGTGGCTCACCCCAACACGAATGAAATGGTCCCCGGCCGCGATCTTTCCACCACCTCTCCGCTCGTCACAAAATTCAAAGACCTGCCGCAGGAATTGCGCGCCACCGAAACGATGCATTTCTCTTTGCCTGTTAAGAACAAGAACCGCAAAGTCGAAATGATCGGTACCTACAGCACGATTCCCGAGCTGCGCTGGGCCGTAATCGCCGAGCGCGGTCTCGACGAAGCGCGTATTGACGCCGGCGTTCAGGAGCTGACCACCCAGGCCCTCACCTTCGTCGTGGGCGTCACGTTCGTCGCGCTCATGTTCGGATATCTTTTCGCCGTGGGTATCACGCGCCCGATTCGCGGCCTCGTGTTTTCCACCCGAGCCATCAGCCGCGCCGAATTCCACGAGCGCGTCGAAGTGCGCGGCGCCGCCGAAATCCGCGAGCTCGCCGATACCTTCAACCACATGGCAGGTGATATCGAGCGCTACGTCGAACGCCTGAAGCAAGCCGCCGCCGAAAATCGCGACCTCTTCCTCGGCTCCATCCGCATGCTCGCCGCCGCCATCGACGAAAAGGACCCCTACACCCGCGGTCATTCCGGACGCGTGGCGAAATATTCCATGATCATCGGCGAATATCTGCAGCTCACCTCGGAAGATCTCGATCGCCTGCGCATTTCCGCGCTGCTGCACGACGTGGGAAAAATCGGCGTGGACGACCGCGTCCTCAAGAAGCCCGGCAAGCTCACCGACGAAGAATTCGACTTGATGAAGCAGCACACCGTGAAAGGCGCCAACATCATGCGCCCCGTCGCGCAACTGAAGGAAATGCTCCCTGGCATAGAACTGCACCACGAACGCCTCGACGGCGCCGGCTACCCCTACGGTCTCTCCGCCGACCAGATTCCGCTCATGGCGCGAATCATCGCCGTCGCCGATACGCTCGACGCCATCACCACGAACCGTCCCTACCAATCCGCGATGGATCTTGATTTCGCCATGGAACGCATTCGCTCGCTCGCCGTCTCCCGCTTCGATCCCAAAGTCGTCGCCGCCCTCGAATCCGCGGTGCGCGCCGGCCGCCTCCGCCTCACCGCCACCCTGGTCGAAGTCTAAGCATCCAACAGAAGTCTTGCTGCTAGTCCCGCTTGCATGCAATAAACATCGGTTGCGTGCGTTCAACTTTGCGTACCTAAAGGTGCCGGGAGTGAGCTCTTACGAAAAGGCCCATCCTATAAACGCATTGCCTGAAAACGACCAGGCCTACCCATCCACCGCCTGGGCCTGGTACACCGTCGCAATTCTCCTATGCGCTTACATTTTTTCGTTTATTGACCGGCAGATTCTGAATCTGCTCGTGGCCCCGGTTCGGCGCGACCTCGGAATCACCGACACAGAAATGAGCCTGCTCATTGGTTTCAGCTTTGCCGTTTTTTATTCCGTGCTGGGACTGCCCTTCGGGCGCCTCGCGGATTCCGTCAGCCGCCCGCGCCTGATTATCGTGGGAATGTTTACCTGGAGCCTCATGACCGGCGGTTGCGGCCTGATCAATTCCTACGCGCAACTTTTTCTTTTGCGCATGGGCGTGGGCATCGGCGAAGCCACGCTTTCGCCTGCCGCCTACTCGATGATCTCGGACTCCTTCCCTCCCGAGAAACGCTCCGTTCCCTTCAGCGTCTACACCATGGCCACGTATATCGGCGGTGGATTTGCCTTTCTTCTCGGCGGACTTCTTCTCCGCTACTTTGGCAGCAAGCAGATGTTCGAGCTTTCTATCATCGGGCTCGTCCGGCCATGGCAAGCCCTTTTTATTTTTCTGGGAATCTCCGGAATTCTTTTCATCCTCGTCTTGCTCAGCCTGCGCGATCCCTCCCGCAAAGGCGCGCGAGTCTTCGAGAACGCTGCGGGCAAAATCAAAGTTGAACGGATCCCGCTCTCCGCCGTATGGAAATACTTCCTGCAGAATAAGAAAGCCTTGCTTTCACTCAATGTGGGTATGGGGCTTGCAGCGCTCGCGGCCTACGGAACCTCGGCTTGGGGAATCACTTTTCTCGTGCGCAACCATCACATGACGGCCCCGCATGCCGGCATCATCTTCGGCGTCGCGCAGATCTTCGCGGGTACCCTTGGAATGCTCACGGCAGGTAAAGCAGTCGCGTGGCTTGCAAAGCGCGGCTATCGCGACGCCTACATGCGCGTCGCTGTGTTTGCCGTGGCCGCCTGGCTCATCCCCGGCATTCTCTTCCCGCTGGTCCCGCAAACGAACGCCATGATCCCTCTTCTCTCTATCGCAATTTTCTTCGGCTGCATGCCCACCTGCCTCATCCCCGCTGCGATCGTCGAACTCGTCCCCAACGCCATGCGCGGCCAGGCCACCGCATTTTACCTGCTGGTCGTAAATCTCATCGGACTCGGTATCGGCCCCACCGCCGTCGCCCTGGTCACAGACAAAGTCTTTCACTACGACGACGCCGTGCACTACTCCCTGGCAATCGTTCCCGTGTCAGCCATCATCCTCGCAGAAATCTTCTTCATCACAGGGTTGCGCTCCTACATCCCCACGCAAGCCCGCCTGAATCTCTGGCTCCAGGAAAATCTTTAAGCAGCACAGGCATTCCTGCCTGTGCCCCCGTATCAAACCAGCGCAAGTCAAGAATTCTTGGCTCTCTCACGCTATCGTTATTTTTTGGTCGCTACATCCGCAAATCTCCCGTAGGGGCGGGTCTAAGACCCGCGCGCGTAAAAATCCATCACACCCTTCCCCACTCACCCCCCCGCACAATCACAAATTCACCGCCGCCTCCCCCGCGCCCGCATCACGCGCATCTCTGCTAGAATATTTCTTCCCGCATCGCGCGGCGAACCCATGATCACTCTCTTCGGACCACCCGAACCCACGCTCCTCGAGCGCCTGAAAGACTCCGTCAGCAAAACAAAAACGGAGCTCTCGGCCAAAGTCGAGCAACTCCTCACCGGCGATCGCCCCGTCGACCCCGAGCTTCTCCGCCAACTCGAATCCGCCCTCCTCAGCGCCGACATCGGCGTCCGCACCACAAAAGAAGTCCTCGCCGCCCTCCGCCAGCAAGTCAACGAGCAAAAGCTCGTGGAAGCCAAAGACCTGAAACGCGAGCTGAAGAATCAGATCACCAAAATTCTCACCTTCCCGCCCCCGGCCACCGACGGGAACGGCAACTCCGCCGCACCTCGCGTTTTGTTCGTCGTCGGCGTCAACGGCACCGGAAAAACCACTACCATCGGCAAGCTTTCCAATCGCCTGAAAAAAGAAGGCGCCGGCGTCATGCTCGTCGCCGCCGACACTTTCCGCGCCGCCGCCATCGAACAACTCGAAGTCTGGGGCCGCCGTTCAGGCGTCGAAGTCATCAAACAAAAATCCGGCTCCGATCCTTCCGCCGTAATCTTTGACGCGCTCTCCGCCGCCACCGCCCGCAAAGTCGACGCCGTCATCGTTGACACCGCCGGCCGCCTCCACACCAAATCGAACCTGATGGCCGAGCTCGAAAAAATGAAGCGCACCGCCGCAAAAATCATCCCTGGCGCGCCCCACGACGTGCTCCTCGTCCTCGACGCCACCACTGGCCAAAACGGCCTCAATCAAGCCCGCGAATTCTACGGCCACGCCGGCGTCACCGGAATCGTGCTGACCAAACTCGACGGCACCGCCAAAGGCGGCATCGTCGTCGCAATCGCCCACGAACTGAATCTCCCAATCCGCTTCGTCGGCACCGGCGAACAAATCGACGACCTAGTCCCCTTCGATCCCCAAACCTATGTCAACTCCCTCTTCGATTAAGCCGATCCTCAACCACAATTATTGGCTATCCGATGCGCTTGAGCTGGCCCGCGAAGGCATGGCTCTCGCTCATCCAAATCCGCGCGTGGGAGCTGTTGTCGTCCAGGATGGTAGAGCGGTTGGTGAGGGATTTCACGACTACAACAAACTCGACCACGCCGAAATCGTTGCTTTGAAAAGAGCGGGCGAGCGGGCGCGCGGAGCGAACCTTTACGTAAGCCTGGAGCCTTGCTCGACCACCGGCCGCACCGGCCCTTGCACGAAAGCAATCATCGAGGCCGGAGTAAAAAAGGTTTACGCTGTGATGAAGGATCCGAATCCCGCGGTTTCCGGTCGAGGATTTGCACAATTGAAGCGTGCGGGAATCGAAGTGCATATATTGGAAACCAGCATCGAGTATGCGAAGGAGACGAATGAAGACTTCGCCAAATGGATTCGCACCGGCCTGCCCTTCGTCACCCTGAAAACCGCGCTCACCCTCGACGGCCAGATCGCGGCCCGCTCCGGCAGCATCACCTGGATAACCAGCGAAGCCTCGCGCCAAGCAGTCCAGCGCCTTCGTCACCAAGCCGATGCGCTCCTCACCGGCATCGGCACGGTCCTCGCCGACGATCCGCGCATGACCGACCGCACGGGCGAGCCTCGCCGCCGCAAGCTCCTCCGCGCCGTCGTCGACTCCCGCCTGCGCATGCCGCTGAAATCAAAGCTCGTCAAGTCCGCCGACGGTGACGTCGCCATTTTCACCACCCAACCGCTCGGTTCGCCGAAAGCTCGGGCATTGCAAAAAGCCGGCGTCGCCATCGTCCGCGTTCCAGCCAAACGCGGGCACGTCGATCTCCGCGCTGTCGTTCGGGATCTGGGCAAAAACAAAATCCTAAATGTGATCCTCGAAGCCGGCGCAGGACTCAACGGCGCCGCTCTCGAAGCCGGCATTGTGGATAAAATGATTCTCTTCTATGCTCCGAAAATCATGGGCACCGGCGGCGTGCCAATGGCAGATTTGCCGGCTGCGCGTTGGTTTCCAGGGTCGCCAGCGCTCCAGAATCTTCGTGTCTCCACACACGGCTCAGACTTTTGCGTCGAAGGATACTTTCACGATGTTTACGGGAATCACCGAACACGTCGGAAAAATTGAAGAATTTCACCACGGCGAAACAGGTGGCCGCCTCCGCGTCAACCTCGAAGGCTCGCCCAGCATCGCCGCCGAAATGAAACTCGGCGACAGCATCTCCGTCAACGGCTGCTGCCTCACTGTCGTCGAGTTCGACGCCCGCTCCTTCGCCGCGGATCTCTCTGGCGAGACTCTCCGCCGCACCGCCTTCGAGGAAAAAAAAAACGGCCAGCCCGTGAATCTCGAGCGCCCTCTCGCCGCCACCGCCCGTCTCGGCGGCCATTTCGTGCAAGGTCACGTGGACGGAATCGGCCGCGTCACGCGCCTCACGCCCGAAGGCGACAATTGGTGGCTCTCCGTTCGCGTCCCGCAAGATCTCCGCCGCTACGTCACCGAAAAAGGTTCCATCGCCTTCGACGGCATCAGCCTCACCGTCGCCCGCTGGCACCTGCGTGACGGCGTCGCCGACATCGCTGTCATCCCCTTCACGCACCAGCACACAAACGTCCACGCCATGACGCCCAACGACGCCGTCAACGTCGAAGTCGACATCCTCGCAAAGTACGTCGGGAGCCTGATCGCATCGCAAAAAGACCGCGCCACTTCTCATCTCACCGTCGCCGAATTGATCGAAGAAGGCTTCTGATGCCCGCCGGAAAATCTGCCTCGCACGACGTCGCCGTCATCGGCGCCGGCGTCTTCGGTTCCTGGATCGCCTACTGCCTCCGAAAAGCGGGCGCCTCCGTAATCCTTCTCGACGCCTACGGCCCCGCTCACGCCCGCGCTAGTTCCGGCGGCGAATCGCGCATTATCCGCATGGGCTACGGTCCCGACGAAATCTACACGCGCTGGTCTCTCCGCGCTCTCCCGCTTTGGCAGGAACTTTTCGCCGAAGCCGGCCGCCCCGAATTATTCCAGCGCACCGGCGTCCTCTGGGTCGCCGACGAATCTGCCCGCGAATCCTATGCCCGCGACACCATCGAGACGCTCACCCGCCTCGGCGTCCCTTTCGAAAAATTATCCAACGCCGATCTCCGCCATCGCTACCCGCAAATCGCAATCGACGACACCTCCTACGGTCTCCTCGAACCCGCAAGCGGCGTTTTGATGGCCCGCCGCGCCGTCCAATGCGTCGTCGAACAAACCCAAGAAATCGGCGTCACCTACAAAATCGCAGCCGTCCAATCCCCCGAGCCATCCTCAGCGCTTCGCGGCAACCTCCACGAACTCGTCATCACTAACGCCGCTGAAAAAATCTCCGCCTCTACATTCATTTTCGCCTGCGGCCCCTGGCTCCCAAAACTTTTCCCCGCCCTCCTCGCCAATCGCATGTTCACCTCCCGCCAGGAAATTTTCTTCTTCGGCGTTCCCCCGGGCGATCAACGCTTCCACCCGCCCGCTCTCCCCACCTGGCTCATCCTTCGCGACGAGTTCTACGGCATGCCCGACCTCGAATCCCGCGGCTTCAAAGTCGCCAACGATCGCCACGGCCCCGCCGTCGATTCCGACACGCAATCGCGCATCGCCACCCCAGAAGCCCTCGCCGCCGCATACGAGTTCCTCGCGCGCCGTTTTCCCGCGCTCAAGAATTCACCCGTTGTCGAAACGCGCGTCTGCCAGTACGAAAACACCTCGAACGGAGATTTCCTCATCGACCAGCATCCCGACTTCGAAAATGTCTGGCTCGTCGGCGGCGGTTCAGGTCACGGCTTCAAACACGGTCCATCGGTGGGCGAATACGTCACAACTCGAATCCTGCAATCCCGCGCCACGAGCCCGTCAGCCACCCTTACTCCCGCAGCCGAACAACTCGAGCGCCGCTTCTCTCTCGCCACAAAAGAATCCACTCAGCAGCGCACCGTGCACTGAGCCAGCGCACGGCCGTCACATCAATTTCACGCTAATCAGCCGTCGCAGCCGAAATGCCTCTCGCCTCGCGCGCCTTCGCCCGTACTCCTCGAAAATAAAGCACTAACCCAATCGCCACCGACGCCGCCGTCCCGCCCACCAGCTTCACCTCAAATACCCATTTGTTCGCCGATTCATCCGGCGGAATCAGCGACAGCACAATTCCCACCACCACCACCACCAATCCCATCAACCCCGCGATCCACACTCCCGTCCGCCCTCCCGGAATCAACACCGCCTCCTGATTCGCCGCCCGGTCTTTCCGGTACGCCAGCTTGATCACCGCTGCGTACATGTACAAGAACGGAATGAAATACAGAATCACCGCCGCATCCACTAAAATTTGATACGCGCTGTTCGCCGTCTCGTTCACCTGTATCAACAGCAGAATCGCTCCCGAAATCGTTGCCTGTACGAGAATCGATACCCACGGCGTCTTCCATTTCGAATGAATCTTGCCGAACGCCGCCGGCAAGTACCGGTCGATTCCCACCACGAACGGAACTCGCGCGATTCCTGCCACCGTCGAGCCGACGCCTCCCGCATTTCCCACCGTCACTAGAGCCGCCGCCACGATTCCGAAAAACGCGATGCCCAGCATCGTCGATCCTGCCGTCATCGCTTGAAACACGCCGCTCTTTGGATCCACCACGTTCGCCGGCAGCATATTCAGGAGCGCTACCGTCCCGGCGATATAAATCAACGAGATCAGGATCCCCGAACCGAAAATCGCGCGCGGAAATGTTCGCCGCGGATCCTTCACCTCTTCGCTCATCGCCGTGCACAATTCCATTCCGGTAAAAGCAAACCCGATCTGCGGCCAGAAATTTACCGTTCCGAAATTCCACGTCGGCAGCATGCTCCGCAACGTGAAATGTGTCGCCGATCCGTGCGCGTGCCACAAATACCCGCCCATTCCCACCAGCATCATCAAAGGAATGTACGTCCCCACCCCGCCCGCGTTCTGCAGCCATTTCCCGATGTGCAATCCGATAATGTTCAGAACCACCGCCACAATCAAAATGGAAAACGAACCGACCATCAGAAACGTCCGGTTCTGCGCCAGGTGTGCCGCCCCGCTGCCCCCGATGTACGCCGCCATTGCCGCGCTCGCCATCAAAAGCCCCGGAAAATAAAAAAATGTGTACACCCAGTAGGTCCACCCGGCCACAAATCCGTGGAATTCGCCAAACGCTTCCTTCGACCACGCGTACAGCCCGCCCTCCACGGGAAATCGCGTGGAAAGCTCCACGATCACAAATGCCGTCGGCATAAAGAAAAAAAGCGCCGCGGAAACCCAAAGGCTCACCGACGACGCTCCGTTGTGCCCAGCCGCCGCCACCCAGCGCGGCCCTAGAATCGTCACGATGTTGAAAAGCAGGACGTCCCAGATACCCATCACTCGTCTGAGCTGTTTTTTGGGGTCTGCTGCGGACAAATCGCTCACTCGGTCGTTTCCAGCGCGGGAATCAATTCATCTTCTTCCAGAAAATTGCGCAGCACCGGATCCTTCGATGCCTCCAGGTCCTTCCACGTTCCGAAAAATCCAACGCGGCCTTCCTGCAAAAAAATCACGCGATCGGCCAGTTTTTTCGCCAAGTGCGTGTCGTGCGTCACCACGATCGACGTTTTCTGCAAAGTTTTTTTCAACCGCACGATAAGGTCACTCATGTGCGCCGCCATCAACGGATCCACCATCGTCGTCGGTTCATCGTACAAAATCGCCTGTGGATCTTCCGCCAGCGCCCGTGCAATGGCCACCGATCGCTTCGTGCCCATGCTCAAATCGGAAGGCAGCCGGTCCGCGTACTCGGAAAGATTCAGCGTCTTCAGCAGTTCACTCACTTTCTTATCCACTTCCTCATCGTCGGGTCTCGCCCCGCGCGCTTCAAAGGGAAACGCCACATTTTCCGCCACGGTCAGCGAATCAAACAGCGCACCCGATTGAAACACCATTGTCACAATGCGCCGGATCTCCGAGAACTGCGCTTCCGTAAAAAACGTCACGTCCTGCCCCGCTACAATAATCTGCCCGTCGTCCGGCTGCAAAAATCCCAGCAACAGCTTCAGGCTCACCGATTTTCCTACGCCGCTGCGCCCCATGATCACAGCCGTTTCGCCTTGATCCACAAAAAAGCTCACATTTTTCAACACCGCATTGTCGTCGAACGCCTTCGACACGTTGCGGAATTCAATATAGTGTTCGCTCATCGCTTCAGGCGCCCGTCCAGCCTCGACTTCGCCTCTTCGTAATCCGCAGGCGAGTTCATATTCTTGAATAGCAGCCCATTGGAATCAAAGCCTTTCCATTCCCCAGGTTCGATGAATTCGATACGAACGTCCGCCAACCCGTCCGTTACTTTTCGCACACCGCGATCGAGTGCCGCTCGAATCGCGCCCTCTGCCCGCTTGCGATACGCAGCGCAAAGTGGCTCAGCCCCGCGCTCGTTCATCGGCAGCACCGCATCCGCCTCCGACCTCACCGCCCGCCCAATCAAGAATTCCAGCCACTCGCGCGTCAAATACGGCAAATCGCAAGCAACCACCAGGTTCCATTCCGCTTCCGACGCACGCAACGCCGTCGCAATCCCCCCAAGCGGCCCCGCCCCGGGAAAATCATCCCCAATCACCTCCAGCTCAAACCCCTCAAGCCGCACTGAATCGCCCACAATCGCGCACCGCGTCGCCGCTTCCACCAGCCGCGTCGAATCGCCCACAATCGCGCACCGCGTCGCCGCTTCCACCAGCCTCGCCGCCCGCACAATCAGCGCTTCGCCACCCAGCTCCAGCAGCGCCTTATCGCGCCCCATCCGCGAACTCTCCCCCCCAGCCAAAATAAACCCCCCAACTCCCTTAGCCCGCGCTGCCGCCCTCCCGCTCGCACTCCCATCATTCATCAACAAACGCCTCCACCGCCCAGACCCAGGCCACCAATACGCCTCACCTGCCCTTCCCTAACGCCAGCGTGTAAATCCTATGTGCGTTCCAGTCCTGCACTTGCACCCATACGCGAGATTTTGATTTTCATTTCAAATTTCAAATTTAAATTCGTAATTCGACTGACGCTTTCTCTTCGGCTTGGTTCGCGCACCGCGCCGCGATCCCGGCACCTTCCCAATCCGGCCATCCCCCGCCACGATCAGCTCGCAAGCCCGCACCGCCGCTTCCTCAAAATCCGCCGCGTCCGCCGGCAGCACCTGCCAGCCCGTCACGTCCTTTCCAAGCACGCGGATAGACCGCATGTTCGGGAACTCCACCCGCAAACTCGCATGATGCTCCCGCGTCGTCGCAAGCCACACTCCGTTGTCAGCAGATTCCCCCATTTTTTCCCGCAGGACCAAAACGATCTTGTCCTCCACATAAACTGCCAGGCAGCCAAACATGGGTCGCGTCCACGGAGAAACAGAATCTAATGCTTCAAGCACAAATTCATAAGGCACGCGCTTGCGCGTTCTCACCGCAAGCTCAGTCTCCTCGATCGCCTCAGCAATCGCATCCCGTTTTCGCTTCAAAGTACGCATTATCGTTCCCTGCTTCTTTGCTTCTTTGCCTCCTTGCTCATTTCCCCGGCCTCTGAATCCCCAGCTCCCTCAGCTTCTCTTGCAAACTCTGCCGATGCAGCCCCACCTCCGCCGCCGTCTTCGACACATTCCACCGGTGCTCTTCGAGCTTTCGTTTCAAATACGCAATCTCGAATTTCCGTTTCGCCTCGCGAAAATCCGCCTCCACAAGATACGAATCCCCGCCCGCGTTTCGCGACGCGCCCACAGCTCCAACCCCGCTGCGAATCTCCTCTGGCAAATCGGAAACCCCAATCGCTTCCCCCTTGCTCAACACCACCGCCCGCTCCAGCGCATTCCGCAACTCACGAACATTTCCCGGCCAATCGTATCGCCGGAGAATTTCCATTGCGCTATCATCGAACCGCACGCGCCGGCCATGCCGCGAGCCCAGTTGCTCGAGAAACGCCCCCGCCAACAGTGCCAGATCCTCCTTATGCTCACGAAGCGCAGGCAATTGCAGCTCCACCACCCGCAAACGGTAAAACAGATCCTCGCGGAACCGTCCCTCCGCGATTGCGTCAGGCAGGTTTCGATGTGTCGCGCTGATCACGCGCACATCCACCTCGATTGCCCGCGAGCCGCCCAATCTCTCGACGGTTCGGTTCTCCAGACCGCGCAGCACCTTCGCCTGCGTCACCGGACTCATGTCGCCAATCTCATCCAGAAAAATCGTTCCCCCCGACGCCAGCTCGAATCTTCCTTTGCGCTGCTGCGCCGCACCGGTAAACGCGCCTTTCTCGTATCCAAACAATTCCGACTCGATCAAATTCTCTGGCAGCGCCGCGCAATTCATCGCCACAAAGGGCTTTGCAGCACGCGTGGACCTTGCATGAATCTCCTGCGCCAACAGGTCCTTGCCGGTTCCGCTCTCGCCAAGGATCAACACGGTCGCATCGCTCGGCGCCACCCGCTCCGCCATTTCAAATACGCGCCGCATTGCCGCCGACGTCCCCAGCATCCGCCCGAACTGCCCATCCGACACAAGCTCGCGCCGCAAGCGCGCGTTCTCAGCGCCCAGCTCCTCGATTTTCAAAATATTCGTCACTCGCGCCCGCAATTCCGCAATGTCGAATCCCTTCACGATGTAATCCGCCGCGCCATTCTGCAGCGCTTCAACCGCCGTTTTCGCCGTGTCCAGCGCCGACACGATCAGCACCGGCGTCTGGTTTCCGCTGTTACGCAACGAACGCAGAAACGACAAGCCATCCTCGCCTGGCATCACCAGATCCAGCAAAATCAAATCCGGCCGCGCGCTCGCCACCGCCGCCCGCGCCATTGCAGCCGATTCTGCCTCCACCACGCGATAATTCCCATCCAGCGCGCGCCGCGTCCCATACCGCGCCGCCGCCTCATCATCCACAATCAAAATTGTCCGTTCACTCTTCATATCCCGTCGCCATCTCCCGACTCACCCCCGTCCATCAAGGCACAGCTTCAAGTGGCACAGGCACTCCTGCTTGCCCTCAGGCACGAAGGGTCGGTGCGCCTCTGCCGCGCCTCGCACTCAATTCCACTAACCGCGTAGCAATCGCTCATAACGCGCCAAAAACCAAAATTCCAAAACGTCTTCAAAATGCCAGCGCAACACGAACCAGCGCCGTAGGCGCGACACACGCATCCCGATCGCCGCCAGGCCACACAAATCCTTGCCTCCCGCGCGCTCACATCGTGGTTTTCGTACCGCCGGCGTCCCGCCGGCGCCTTTGACTCTCCGCCCCATCACAACCCCGCGCAAATGCTCACCCACCCTCCTCCGCCAACGGCACCGTCATCCGAAACCGCGTCCCCGTCCCATTCCCCAACGGACTCTCGCACTCGAGCGTTCCGCCCATTTCCGCAATCCTCCGCGCCACGATCGACAGCCCTAGCCCCGTTCCCGTCGGCTTCGTCGTAAAATACGGCTGAAAAATCCTCGCGCGCAGCTTCTCGGATATTCCCGGCCCGTCATCATCCACCCGGATCTCCGCCCGCTCCGCATCCGACGACAGCCCCACGCGCACTCGCCCGCCATTCGGCTGCGCTTCCATCGCATTCACGATCAAATTCGACAGCACTTCGCCGAGAGAATCCTCCGATGCCCGCACAAAAATCTCTCCCCGCGGCTGATCGAACTCCATCCGGATATTCCGCCGCTCCGCGTCGCGCCCGAATAGTGACGCCGTCTGCCGCGCCAGCGCCACCGCCGCCACGCGGTCGCCATTCACCGACGGTTTCGCGTAGCGCAAAAGCTGTGTCAATTTCGCGCTCATCCGGTCAATCTCGCTCACCACCAGCGTGCAATCCCGCCGCGCGTCAAGCGGCAAATCCGGATTCTCGAGTTGCACCTGCAGCACCGTCTTCATCGAGCTCAGCGGATTCCGCAAATTGTGCGATATGGTAGCCGCCATCTGCCCCAGCCCGGCCATCCGCTCGCGTTCCGCCAGTTCCCTCTCCAGCTGCAACTTCTCCCCGATCATCCGGCAAAGATCAATGCTCCCCGGCAGCTGCTCGGCAAGAAATTCCAGCGCCGCCGAAGTCTCCCCCGTCAGATACGACCCCGTCGTCGCCGCCTCCAGCAATCCAATCTCGCTTCCATTCTTCATCAACGCCAACCGCGCCACATGACCGAGGCCTCCTGGAGATTCTAGCGGCGCCAGCGCCGGATCGCGCGGCACCGAGATTCGCACCGCGCCCAGCCCAAATTCCTCTCGAATCCTCCGCTCTGCAAACGCGGCCAGCTCCGCAACATCTCCGTTGCGCGCCTCTGTCTGAAACTCCGTCGAGAGCTGCTGCAAACGCCCCACGCGCTCCTGAAATCTCCGGTGCAGCACCGGCCCAATCACCCGCTCGAGCGGCTCAAACAAAAAAATCAGCACAAACAACAAAATGCTCGCCGTCGCCTCCGGCGGCAACGCCGGCTCCAGCCACCCGCTAACCCGCCGCACAAACGCCAAATACAGCAGCGCCAAAAACGTCGCCGAAAGCGCATACACCAAATTCCTCTGTGCCCCGTACTCCAGAAAATTGTGCTTCAGTGCGAAATAAATCAGCAGCGCACCCGGTAGAAGCGCGATCCAAACAATCGCCGCACCCAGTGCTTCTCCCCGCGACGAACCTGACAATCTCGTACCGCCACTAAGCCCTAGCAAAATCGTGAGGACGAGTGAGACGCCAAAGAGCGCCAAAAACAGCTCGCGTTCCTTCTTGTTCTTCGCCGCGCGCCAGTCCTGAAATTCGAAGACCGTATCCATGAACGCGACGAAATAAAGGCTCGTGCCCGCCACGAGCAGGAAATTGTCGAGGACAGCAGATAACCGTGCTCCGCCTCCGAGACTGCCAACCCATGACGGTGAAATTCCGAACACGACCTCGGCGAATGCCGCGAGGTACAACAGCACGAGCAGCGGCTTGGCGAAAGCGCTCGGTTGTGATCGCCGGATTTGTCGCCGGTAGGCATAGTGCGCGTGCCACACAAGAGCAGGCAGGGAGAGAAAACCCAACGCCGCGAGTCCCTCCGAAAACAGATGTGCAGCAAGCGGCGCTGCGCCGTACTCAATTTCCGCGTTCATCTGAAGCAGGCCGCCGGCGTAAATCAGAAACAGCGACAGAACGAGGAAAAATAAGATCCGCTCAAAAAGCCGCGGCCGGCGGTGCCCAAGAATCAATGCAATGAAGAAAAGATAGACGAGCGTTCCGGCCGTCAGCCCGATCAGGCGAGCATAAAAGAGGTATGCCACCAATGCCTCGACGCGCCTCGATTCTAGCCCCGAACCCAAAACAACTCAACCGCCAAGTGTCGGCCGAACCTTACATACACAAATATATGATAATACAAAGCTTATTTTAATTATGACCAGACCATGAGCGTAGAGTTATCAGATTTTAGCTTGACTCTCGCCCAGGACTTCAATATATTAGCACTCGCTTGCGAGGAGTGCTAACACTCGGAACCTCCTCTCCAGGCAACTCTGAACCAAACTCCAATGGAGGAATTGCACAAATGGCAGTCAACATCACGCCGCTCCACGACCGCGTTCTGGTCCGGCGGCTCGAAGGCAAAGAAGCTGTCAAGGGCGGCATCATCATCCCCGACACAGCCAAAGAAAAACCCCAAGAAGGTGAAGTTATCGCCGTCGGCACCGGTCGCCGCGAAAAAGGTGAACTGATTCCGCTGGATGTGAAGCCGGGAGATCGGATCCTGTTTGGGAAGTATTCCGGCAACGACATCACGATTGACGACGAGGAATACATGATCCTGAAGGAAGATGAAATCCTCGCGAAGATCGGCGGCTCGGCGAAGGCGGCGGGCGGCGGCAAAAGGTAACTTCATCAGCCGCGTTCCAAGGCGAGTGGGGGCAGCGATTCGCCGAGCGGCGGCAAGCAGTAACTTTAGGCCGCGTTTCTGGGCGAGCGGTTGGCACCAACGATTCGCCGAGCGGTGGTAAAAAACAACCTTCAATCGGCCGCGATTCGGGGGCGAGTAATTGAGCAGAGGACAAAGCACCAAGCACTGCGATTCGCTCAGGCGGCTGGCGGCAGTGGCAGCAAAAAACCTAACTGAGAAAGCAAAAGAGGAGAAAGAGACATGGCAAAGCAAATCGTAACTGGCGAAAATTCCCGCCAGGCGATCCTGCGCGGCGTGAATATTCTCGCGGACGCCGTGAAAATTACGCTCGGCCCCAAAGGCCGTAACGCAGTGATCGAAAAGAAATTCGGCGCGCCGGTCATCACCAAGGACGGCGTCACCGTCGCAAAAGAAATCGAGTTGCCCGATGCGCTCGAGAACATGGGCGCTCAGATGGTCCGCGAAGTGGCTTCGAAGACCTCTGACGTGGCCGGCGACGGCACCACCACCGCAACCGTTCTGGCCCAGGCCATCTTCCGCGAAGGCGTGAAGACGGTCGCAGCCGGTGCGAGCCCGATGGCCTTGAAGCGCGGCATCGAAAAGGCCGTGGAGGTGGCCGTTGACGAAATCAAGAAGTTCCACAAAGACGTGAAGGGCGACATGATCGCGCAAGTGGGAACGATCAGCGCCAACAACGACAAGCAGATCGGCTCAATCATCGCGGAAGCGATGAAGAAGGTGGGAAAGGACGGCGTCATCACCGTCGAGGAATCGAAGACGATGGAGACAACGCTGGAAGTAGTCGAAGGAATGCAGTTCGACCGCGGCTACCTCTCGCCCTACTTCGTCACCGATCCCGAGCGGATGGAGTGCGTGCTCGAAGACGTACGCATCCTGATCCACGAAAAGAAGATCAGCTCGATGAAGGACCTGCTTCCCCTGCTCGAGCAGACCGCCAAGATGGGCAAGCCTCTCTTGATCATCGCCGAGGACGTTGAGGGCGAAGCGCTCGCAACCCTGGTGGTGAACAAGCTCCGCGGCACCTTGCAGTGCGCTGCGGTGAAGGCTCCCGGCTTCGGCGATCGCCGCAAAGCCATGCTCGAAGACATCGCCACGCTCACCGGCGGCAAGGCCATCACGGAAGATCTCGGCATCAAGCTCGAGAACGTGAAGCTCGAAGACCTGGGCCGCGCGAAGAAGGTGACCATCGACAAGGACAACACCACGATCGTGGAAGGCGCCGGCAAGCCCTCCGAGATCGAAGGCCGCGTGAAGCAGATTCGCGCGCAGGTGGAAGACACCACATCCGACTACGACCGCGAGAAGCTCCAGGAACGGCTGGCGAAGCTCGTGGGCGGCGTGGCAGTGATCAAGGTGGGCGCGGCAACCGAGACCGAGCTGAAGGAAAAGAAGGCTCGCGTCGAGGACGCCATGCACGCAACGCGCGCAGCTGTCGAGGAAGGAATTGTTCCCGGCGGCGGCGTCGCGCTGGTTCGCTGCATCTCGGCTCTTGAAAAGCTTAAGCTGCACGATGACGAAGCCATCGGTGTCAACATCGTGAAGCGCTCGCTCGAAGAGCCCATGCGGCAGATCGCACTCAACGCCGGCCATGAAGGCGCCGTTGTGGTGGGCCGCGTGCGCGAATCGAAGGACGACAACTTCGGATTGAATGCCGATAGCGGAGACTATGGCGACATGGTCAAGGCCGGCGTCATCGATCCTGCGAAGGTAACGCGTCTCGCTCTCCAGAACGCCGCTTCGATTGCAGGTCTGATGCTGACGACCGAAGCTCTCGTCGCCGACGTGAAGGAAGACGAAAAGAAGGGCGCTGGCGCAGCGGGCGGCGGTATGCCCGGCGGCGGAATGGGCGGGATGTACTAGTTCTCGAAGCTGGAAGCTAGAGGCTAGAAGCTGGAAAGAAATGGAAGAGGGCGTTCCGGCAGTTTCATCGGGACGCCCTTTTTGTTTTAGAAGAAAAATCAGTGCCGGACGCGGCGGCGGCCCCGCAGAATTATGCGGAACGCACGAACCGCGCATGTACTGGCGAGAAAATCCTCAGGTCGGGTTCCGACATAGGCAAGACCTTGCACATAACGACTCCGGATGTTCTTCTCTTTTCACTTTGACTACATGTGGACGAAATACGCGCAGCGGCGTCATTCAGTAATAGCTGGTTCCGTAAACTCCGCCATTTCTTCTGGATTAGTCGACGAATGAATAAGTACCATTTCGGTACCTAAAAACGGACGTTGCGAGAACGCGAGCGGGGCGTCATGCTGTTGACATGCCGGAACTGCCGGACATCTCGGCGTATACCAGCGCGCTTGAACCACGCATCATCGGGCGGCGGCTTGAGCGCGTGCGGCTGGCCAGCGCATTTTTGTTGCGAACTGTGGAGCCGCCGATTGCTGACGTAGAGGGGCGTGTGGTGCGGGCGCTTGGGCGAATTGGCAAGCGAATCGCAATGGGGGTAGAGGGTGATTTGTGGCTGGTGTTGCACCTGATGATTGCGGGGCGTTTGCACTGGCGTGCGGCGGGGGCGCGGCTCGCGGGGAGGCAGAGTCTGGCGGCTTTCGATTTTGCTAATGGGTCGCTGGTGCTGACGGAAGCGGGGACGAAGCGGCGGGCTTCGTTGCATGTGGTGGCGGGTGAAGAGGGTTTGCGCGCGATCGATCCGGGAGGAATTGACGTGTTCGCGAGCGATCTGGCGGCATTTCGAGCGGCGCTGAGCGAGGAAAATCGCACGTTGAAACGAGCGCTGACCGATCCGCGAATTATCAGCGGAATTGGCAACGCGTACTCGGATGAGATTCTGCATGCAGCGAAGCTTTCTCCTGTGACGCTCACGCACAAGCTCAAGGAGGAGGAGTGGGCGGGGCTGTTTGACGCTACCCGCAATACGCTCTCGCTGTGGACGGACCGGTTGCGCAGCGAGGCGGGGGATGGTTTTCCTGAGAAGGTAACTGCGTTTCGCAGGGACATGGCGGTGCATGGGCGGTATGGACTGGCTTGTCCGCGATGCGGGGAGAAAATTCAGCGCATTCGGTACGCGGACAACGAGACGAATTACTGCGCGCGATGCCAGACGGGCGGGAGGGTGCTGGCGGATCGGAGTTTGTCGAGGCTGTTGCGGGAGGATTGGCCGCGGACGCTGGAGGAGTTGGAGGCGCTGAAGCGGCGGTAGGGAAAATCGAACCCACCGCGATTTGAATACGAGTATGTGTTGCATGTGCGTAGCTTGTTGATGACTAGGGCACAGGCAGGAATTGCCTGTGCTACTGAAATCGGCAAATGGATTGCTGGAGATCGGCGACGAATGTGTCGGGGTCTTGTACCTCGATGACTAGCTCGTTGTAGGATTCGCCGGCGGGAGTAATTACCACTGCCCGCTCGGGATGATGGATGTCCCAGAAGACTCGCTTGCCGTCCTGGTAGAAAGTGCCCGCCGTGATCACGCCTAGCACCGAAGTGCCCGGCCACTTGACACCGTGAAACCATTTCGTCGTGACTTCCGCGTCGCTGCGAACACTCGTGATGTGGCGCAGCGGAATGGCGAGTTCGCTCTTGAAAGCCCAGAGCTTATCGAGACCTTCGACGTGCAGGCGCAAAGTGTCGTCGGTGATTTCTGGTCTTACCAGTGGCTCACGCATCGTCCGGTTCACGCTAGTGGCGGTTAGTCGGCGCCGCGCGAATGACGGGGCTTGGTAGTTTTGGCCACTACGGGCGTGTCCGCTCGCGGCGGAAGATCCGGCATGTAGGTCATGGCGGTGTCGCGGAGTGCTGAGAATTCGGGCCAGTCACGTTTCGAGACTGGATCGGCGGTGGGCAAGCCGAGGCGTTCGAAATTCAGGAACTGGCCGTGCTGCTGGATGCGGAAATCGAGATGCGGGCCGGTGGCGAGGCCGGTCATGCCGACGAGGCCGATGCGCTGGCCCTGCTCCACATGCTGGCCGCTGCGAACCAGGACGCGGGAGAGATGCATGTAGTAGGTGGTGTAGCCGTTGGTGTGCTGGATTTCGATTAGATTTCCGGCGCCGCCTTTTCGTCCTGCGAAGGTGACGCGTCCTTCGCCGATGGTTTGTACGGGTGTGCCGGTGGGGGCGGCGTAGTCGATGCCGAGGTGCGGGCGATATTCTTTCAGGATTGGATGGAAGCGATTGGCGCTGTAGTGCGAAGTGATCGCGGCGGCGAATTTCAGTGGCGAGTGCAGGAAGGCTTTCTTCATCGCTTTTCCCTCGGGCGTGAAGTAAGCGGAGTGGCCGTTCATGTCGTGAAATAAAACGGCGCGATAGGGATGGCCGGCGTTGTTGTACTCGGCGGCGAGGATACGGCCGTAAGCGGCGGTTTCGCCACTGGAGAATTGTTTCTTTTCGACAACGATGCGGAAAGTGTCGTTGGGTCGCGTGTCCGTGTAGAAATCCAAATCCCAGCCGAAAATTTCCGCCAGGCGCATGGCGAGTTCGGGCCGCTCGCCGGCTTCGATCACGGATTCAAAGAGCGAGCCGTGAATCGTGCCGGTGATGCCGGCCGTTTCGGTTTGGGAGGGGATTTTGCGGATTTCGGCGTGGAAGGAATCGCTGGATGCGCCGGGCGCGTTTTGGGCGCTCGATAAGGCTTGCGACGTTTGTCCGGAGCTTGTGGCTTCTGAGGCTTCCGGTGCCTGCGGCGTTATGACGAGTTCGCGGTCGGCGTCGATGCGGTAGCGCACCTCGCGCAAATCGCCGAGGATGCCGCGGCCAATCGTGATTTTATTGCCCGCGCGGAAATGGCGGAAATCGAAACTGTGTTGGGCTATGGCAGCGATGCGGGAGGCAGTGGTTGCGTCGAGGCCAACTTGTTCGAGCGCGCGGTTAAAGGAAATGCGCGGCGGCGCGATTCCATCGGTGTACCGCACTACATCGCGCTGAATGCGAGCAGCTTCTTCGCGGGCGAGCGAGACTTCGTCGGCAAATTGCATTTCGGCTTTGCCGCGTACGCCGTAGGACCAGCCGAGGATGGCGCCGGCGGCGATCAGAACGACAAACCAAGATATGATTCTGAGGCGATTCATTTTGCTTCGGTGTTTCCCGGTGCGTGGCCCATTGCAGGATAACGCAAGGGCGGAAGGCAAGAAAAGCGGAATTGCGGTACTGTGACGGAGCGAGCAAAAGACGTGATCGCGAGTGGTGGGGCGACAACGGTTTATTGCGCATCTTGAAATTAAGGCGGAGCATCTTAGTGTTAAGCGTCCTGGCAAGTTTGCTTGCGGCATGGAGGACATCATGAAGGGCGTTTTTCTTCCTCTGGCGTTGGTCCTGATTTCCGGCACTGGCGCTGCGGTTGTGAAGAATTCAATTCCTGCCGGGACGGTGATTCCTGTGGCGCTGCATGGTTCGCTTTCCACAAAAAAGAGCCAAGCGGGGCAAGTGGTGAAGGCTCGGGTGATGCAGGATATTCCGCTGGGGGAAGGCAGCAAGGTTCGCGCGGGCGCGTACGTGCAGGGAAAAGTGATTGCGGTGACGCCGGCAGCGAATGAGAGCGGAGCGAGCATTACGTTTGAATTTACGGAGTTGGTGACGTCGGGCGGAGCGGAGCCGATTACCACAAACCTGCGGGCGCTGGCATCCATCGTTGAGGTGAATAGCGCGCGAATTCCTCAATACGACGATCGCGGAAGTTCTTCTTACGTGAACACCACGTGGCAGATTGGAGGAGAGACCGTCTATCGCGGCGGGGGACACGTGATGGATGGGAAGACGATCGTCGGCGAACCCGTGGATGACGAGGGCGTGCTCGGGCACATACGGGCCAGCCTGGATAGGAATTGCCGCGGTGCGGTGGAGGGTAACAACCGGCTGCAGGCGCTGTGGCTTTTTTCGTCGGATGCCTGCGGCGTGTACGGGTACAGACATGTGAAGATTGAGCACGCTGGCCGAACGAGTCCACTCGGCGAAATTACGCTGAAGGCTGATCGCGGCGACATCAATATCCGTGGCGGCAGCGGAATGCTGTTGCGCGTAAATAACCCGTCTGCCGAAGACGGCGGATAAGGGTAGAATGGCCGCAGAGCCGCAGGTAAAGTTTCGGATTTCCAAGCCGATTCTAAGTTCGCGAACGCTGGGAGGCGCTTTATGAAGAAACGCAATCTTCTGGTAGCCACTTTTGCTCTGTGCTTTTGGCCTTATCACCAGCCTTACTATCTTTTCCCGACGCATTGGCAGGGGCTTTCCATCTATTTCCATCCGACTGGCCCGTGTTATGGCGTCGGTTGTCCTGGCGGTACGGGCGCGAGGCATTAAGGCAGCAAAAGCGCGCGCCAGGGCTCATGAGCACGTCGTTGGATGCGAAAAGCGTAAACACGATCGGTCTTGTCTGGCACCGGAACCGAGCTGCGCTGGCTGCTCGTGGAATTCCAAAATGTGTTATTGACCTGCCCCATCCTCTCGGCAATGTTCATGATTTTCACTATGTTCACCGCCGTCTGATTGGCGACCCGACACTGGCCATGGGGTTCGGATTGGAGCGACTGCAACGGTGCGCTGCTGCCAAACGGCGTTCTAGGGTCTCAAGATGACCGCTCATGAAATGGCAAATAACTGAATACAGGGCACATAGAAGAGTTCGTTTCGTAAAAACAAACTAGGTTCTTCGCAAGAAATGCCGCCTTCTGACGCAAGCGGCCAATGCGTTCGAGGCTATCGAGCAAGCTGTTAAACTCCCGCGTGTTCGCCGCGCGGTAGCGAATGCCGAAATGATGCCTAGAGTTCTTGTCACCGATGCCTGGTGGGTCACTCACGTTGTCGGGCGGAACGCAAGGGCTACCGACCGGTCAATATCCAGTCAGCGCTCTTTCCGAATCGGATGACAAGCCGGATCACAATATCCACGCTCGGCGCGAGTTTGCCACGCTCGATTTTCGAAAGCTGTCCCTGGCTGATCCCCAAAAATGCAGCAAGCTCTTCCTGGAGCACTCCGTCTCGGAGTTGACGGATCCTTAATCCAATCGACTTCAAATCGGCCCTGTCCTTTTCAGACTTCGTCATGAAAAGACCTTGACTTTGGGGAATATGCTATATAGAATATGCTAATAAGAATGCAGAGCAGCAAACCCCAAAACGTCAGCTGCCCCGCGTCCCTTGTTACATATCGGGGGGGTCACATGCAACGGAAAGATAACTCTAGTAACGAACGAAATATCTACCGACTGAAACTGCTGTCGAACGCTTCATTCAAATGTTACTTCCCGCCGCGAAAATCCGACCGCCAATTTTCAAACGGTAGCATTACTGCGAACAGAATTTTCCGCTCAAATGCCAGACGCGCTCGGGACATTTGGGGGAACCTTTCCTCGAGAACACTGCGTAGCTTGAAACAACTTTCGCACGCATACGCTCTCTCAGTTGAAGCTGGTGACCTCCAACTCCTCGACGGTAAATGGTATGTCACCCACGCTGGCCTCCTCTCGATTGCCAATCGTGCTGGCTGCTCTGCGATTACGACAGCCATAGATCACTCGGCGTCTGAACCATCGATCGCACGCTGGGTATTCAAAGCCACGGTCTACAAAGCACGACGCTCCAAGGGTTTTGTAGGCTACGGCGACGCGGATCGGTCCAACGTCTCGCCTCTTGTACGGGGCGCTGAGATGCGAGTTGCCGAAACGCGCGCAGTCAATCGTGCTCTGCGCAAAGCATACGGAATCGGCCTTTGTTCTGCCGAAGAGCTCGATTCGTTCTCGGCTCTGCAAGAGCCTGTAACGACTCCGCCGCATCAGAATGGATCCCATGGTTCAAACGGCTCAAGCAATGGCCGGCCTCGGTTGCGCGACCAGCTCTGCTTGCTGATCCGTCAACACAATCTCGATCCCAACCTCGTGAAAGCGTACGCCGCCGATTTCTGCGGCACCGAAACGCTCAAAGACGCCAGTCGCGATCTCGTGGAGGCATTCATCGCACAGCTCGCAGCATACGTGAAGAAAGACAGGGACGGGCTCGTATGCAAACTCAACTCCTACGCACAACCTGTGGAGGCGAAGACATGAAACGACATATTCCCGGCTTGCATTCACAGCAGCAGGATCGCGAGAGCATTCTCGAGGGCCTGCTCTTGGTTCGAGTGTACGCGGCTTCCTACCGCTGGCACCCGCAGAAACCATTTCTGTCTGTCCGACTAGCTGTTCTCGAGCCGGAGCCGCTTGCGGGACGATCGCTTTCTGGGCGGCTGTACTGCACTGAAAGAGCGCCCTGGAAACTGAATTGGTTTTTGCGCGACTTCGGCTATGACTCCGATCTGCTCAGCTTAGATCAAGTGGATGAAAGGGCGCTGCTGAACCTTCGCGGAGTCGTTCGGACATCTCACGTGATCTTGAACGGACGGTCGTTTCAGAACCTCGAAGCCTTTGCGCCCGCGGACGAGTGGGAGGAGCTTTCGTGCGAAACCGTAGGTAAAAAACACCAGCAAGAGAACATCCATGATCTATAGCCATACGCAGATCAGCCAGTACCTTCGCTGCCCGCGCAGCTACCGCTTTCGCTACCTCGATGGCTGGCGGGAAAAAGAGACGCGCGCCGCGATGGTATTCGGGCGTTGTTTCGAAAAAGCTCTCGCCGCCTACTTCCACCGCGAAGATTGCGCAGCTGTACTCTTCAAGGAATGGGGCGTTTTCCGCGACAGCGCGTTTGAATACAAAAAGGGAGAATCCTGGGATCGGCTGGTCCACCAAGGAGTCCAGCTGCTCGAGCGATTTGTGCAGGATGATCGCGTCAAGATTCTCCGCCCAGAGAGCAACTTGCAGGTCAAACTAGCCCGGGCGCTTCCAGAGGATAACGAATTCGTTGCTTACATCGACGCTATCGGCGAACTCGATGGCAAGCAGTGCTTGATCGACTGGAAGACGACGGCGAGTCGTTACTCGGAAGAGCCAGACGGTTTGCTGTCACTCGACCCGCAATTGATTTGCTATTCATGGATCAGCGGAATTTCCGATGTCGCGCTCGTGGTGTTCGTGCGGAAAAGTCATCCCGAAATTCAATATCTGAGAGCAACCATTACGGAAGAACAGCGCCG